>MDTG01183341.1_pt1 | contig 20104 bp, 19 predicted proteins | sample 811421 | NCBI WGS metagenome assembly MDTG01 (sample SAMN05326645, study PRJNA326480) | marine metagenome | isolation source: seawater | place: Pacific Ocean: South East | collected 2011
AATTTCTTATTAGATTATTAATAAGAATTGTCAAGCCATATACATTCCACCATTAACATGTATAGTTTCACCATTAATATAATTGGCCATGTCCGAAGCCAAGAATGCCACACAGTTTGAAACATCTTCCCCAGTCCCCAGATTTCCTGATGGTATTTTGTTTATCAGAGTTTTTTTAAAATCTTCACTAATTTTATCAGTCATCTCAGTTTTAATAAATCCTGGTGATACACAATTAATATTTATATTTTTCTTTGCATACTCAATAGCTAAACTTTTTGAAAAAGCGATAATACCTGCCTTTGATGCTGCATAATTTGATTGTCCTAGATTACCTGTATGACCTACAATTGAGGTAATATTTATAATTTTCCCATATTTATTTTTTAGCATTTTTTTTATTGCATATTTGCAGAGTAAAAAAGTTGAGGTTAAATTTATATCGAGTACTTTTTTCCAATTTTCTTCTGTTAATCTAATTCCAAGATTATCTAAAGTTATTCCAGCATTGTTTACAACAATATCAATTCCTTCTAACTTATTGTTAATTGTCTCAATAAAGTTTTCAATTTTATCATGCTCATCTAATTTAAATTTTTCAGCAATTATTTTTGGATATTTTTTTTTCAAATTATCAAGTTTTTCTTGGTTAGTTCCAGTCGCAGCTATCTTTAATCCAAGGCCATTAAATTTTTCAATTAATGAACCACCAATCCCACCAGTAGCACCTGTTATTAAGATTTTTTTATTATTTAAATTCATCTATAAGATTTTTCATATCAGTAATTGTATTAATTGAAAAGGAATTTACGTCCTTTAAAGTTCTTTTAACCATCCCAGTTAATGCTTTGCCCGGACCTATTTCAATAAAATTTTTTACACCAGCTTTTTCCATTGTAATTATACTCTCACGCCATTTAACTGTAGAAAAAATTTGTTGAGCAAGTAATTCTTTTAATTTTTCTGGCTTCTCTTCCGAGCTGGCTGTAACATTATTAATAATTTTGTATTTAGGTTTTTCAAATTTTGTACTATTAATTTTGTCTCTCATTTTATCAGCAGCAGGCCTCATCAAAGAACAATGAAACGGCGCACTTACTTTGAGTGGAATTGATTTAATTTTTTTTTCTTTTAATAAAAGTTGAAATTTATCTATACTTGTTTTGTCGCCACTAATAATAACTTGCCCATTAGCATTATCATTTGCTATTTCGCAAATTCCATTGTCTTTATCTCTTAATTTTAATAAACTTAATAAGTCTTCAGTCGATGTACCTAAAACTGCTATCATACCTCCTTGTCCAACGGGAACTGCTTCTTGCATTGCTTTTCCTCTTTCATGTAATAAATATAATGCATCTGTAAAACTTATTGACTCAGAGCAAACTAAAGCGCTGTATTCACCCAGCGAGTGCCCTGCGAAATACTTAAAAGTTGCAAAGTCAAAACCTATTTCCTCTTTCAAAACTTTAAAAATTGAATAACTAACTGTTAAAATTGCTGGTTGTGTATTTTTAGTTAATTGCAACTCACTTTCTGGACCTTCGAGAATAAGTTTAGTTATAGGATAATTTAGTTTTTCATCAGCCTGTTTGAATAATTTTTTTACAAGCTCAAATTTAGTATAAAATTCAGATCCCATACCAACCACTTGAGATCCTTGACCTGGAAATATTAAAGCACTCATTTATGTTAGCTTATTTAACAATTATTAGTATTGATATAAATATTCTTTATAGTATAAACCAGATTTTATAAATAAAGAACTTAACTTAATTAACATATAAGATTATGGCATTCTACGAAAATACTTTAGTTGTCAGACAAGATTTGGGTGAAAAAGATTTAGAAAGTCTTAGAGCCAAATATAGTGATTTGATTAACAAGTCTTCTGGTAAAGTGATAAAAATCGAAAATTGGGGTTTAGTGAGTCTGGCTAAAAAAATTAAGAATTATGGTAAAGGTTTTTTTATTCATTATAAATTTGAGGGAAACAGCCAAACACTAAATGAGGTTGAAAAAAAAATAAAGATTGACTCGTCAATTATAAGATATTTAACAGTTAAATATAAAAAACTAGATACGGATATTGAATATTTTAATAAAGATAAAAGATTAGATGAAAAGAAGAAATAAAAAATTTCAAAAAAAAAATTCAAATTCTTTAAATAAGTTAAGTCTTTTTCAAAAGAATGATGGAAAATTTTCTAAAAAATGCCCTTTATCTCTTAAAAATTCACCAAAAGTTGATTATAAAAACGTAAGTTTGTTAAAAAAGTACATCTCTGATAACGGTAAAATTTTATCTTCAAAAATTACCTCTGTTTCATTCAATAAACAAAAAAAACTTACGCGTGAAATAAAAAAAGCAAAAATATTAGGATTAATATAAATGGAAATAATATTATTAGAAAATATATCTAACTTAGGAAAAATTGGAGAAAAGGTTACAGTTAAAAATGGATATGGAAGAAACTTCCTTTTAAAAAAAGGTAAAGCATTAAGATACAACAAACAAAACTTAAGTATCGTAAGTAAAAAAAAAGATGAATTAATTAAAAAAAATAATGAAAAGAAAAATCAATTAGAAAAATTATCAAAGATTATTAACAAAAAGACTTTTATATTTAACCAAGAGTGTAAAGAAAATGGTGAATTATACGGTTCAATTAAACCAAAGCAAATTACAAATTTAATAAAAGAAAAGCTTGATGTAGAGATAGCTCCCTCACTTATAATTTTAAAAAGCGAATTAAATAAACTTGGTTCTTATCAGGTTGAAATAAATTTTCACCCTGAAGTCAAGGCTAACATCACTATAAAAATAGATAAAATAAAATAACTTTTCCACAGCGCTTAATAAAAAGTGTGTAAGTTTTACCTTTAAAGCTTATGGTTTTAGCATAGTATGTTTTAGTGAGCGAAATCAAATCTTCAATAAAAAATTTAGACAACAAGCAACCATCTAATTTAGAAGCTGAACAAGCCCTTTTAGGATCAATTTTAGTCAATAATGATATAATTGACGAAGTATCTAATATTGTTAACGCTCAAATTTTCTATGATCCTTCACATATAAAAATTTATGAAGTTATAGAAAGTTTAAATAATAAAGGTATGATTGCAAATCCAATAACACTTAAAAATTATTTTGAAAAAGAAAAAATTCTTGATGAGGTTGGTGGTACAGAATATTTAGTTAAGCTCACTAGATTTTCAGGCTCTATAAAACAGGCAAACGATTACGCTAAGATTATTCATGAAATGTACTTAAGGAGAGAATTGATTCAAATCTCAGATAATCTTAATTCAGAAACTCATAATGCAAGTGCACAAGAGCAAAATGCAGAAAGTATTATTGAAAATACAGAAAGATCATTATTTGATTTAGCAGAAAGAGGTAGTTTTTCTCAGTCATTTCTTAAATTTAATAAAGCTTTAGATCAAACAATTGAAATGGCCACATTAGCGATGCAAAACGATCAAGGAATAGTAGGTGTACCAACAGGATTAAAAGACTTAGACCAAAAATTAGGTGGTTTACATAAGTCTGACTTAGTAATTTTAGCTGGTAGACCTTCAATGGGTAAAACAGCTTTAGCTACTAATATTGCTTATAATGCTGCTTTAAATATTTTAAAAAGAGAGGAAAAGTCTTCAGTAGCTTTTTTTTCTTTAGAAATGTCTTCAGAACAACTTTCGACTAGAATTTTATCAGAACAAGCGAGAATAAAATCTGATGATATAAGAAGAGGTAAAGTTACAGAGGAAGAAATAAATAGATACATTGAGACTTCAAGAAATATCTACAATTTACCCCTTTATATAGATGAAACTCCTGCAATTACAATTGCTACTTTAAGTAATAGAGCTAGAAGAATAAAAAGATTGTTTGGATTAAATCTCATTGTAGTAGACTATATTCAATTAATGAGATCAAATTCTAATAAAAATGACAATAGAGTTCAGGAAATTTCAGAGATTACACAAGGTTTAAAAGCCTTAGCAAAAGAACTTTCAGTTCCTGTTTTAGCTCTTTCACAATTATCTAGAGCAGTAGAACAAAGAGACGATAAGCAGCCTCAATTAGCAGATCTTAGGGAAAGTGGTTCAATTGAACAAGATGCTGATGTAGTCATGTTTGTTTATAGAGAAGAATATTACCTTGAGAGAAAGCAACCAAAGCTAGGCTCTATTGAACATGCTGAATGGCAATCAAAAATGAACGATGTTAATGGTTTAGCAGATATTATATTAGGAAAACAAAGACATGGTCCAACAGGAACTATAAAGGTTGAGTTTGAAGGAATTTATACAAAATTCAAGGATTTATCTAAAAACTAGTTTAATTTACTCTTTTGTATTAATAAAATTAAGATATATCTAAAAAACTCAATGTTTAGTTATATTTATAAAAAAATTATCACAGATTTTTCTAGACTTACATTATTTCTTCTAATTGCATTAATAATTTGCTCATTGTATCAGGCTAAAAACTTCAACTTAGATGCATCATCAGATGCTTTATTATTAGAGGGTGATCCTGATTTAAAATATTTGCGTGAAGTGAACCAGACATATGGTGCGAAAGATTTTCTAGTTTTAACTTACTCACCAGTTGCGAGCTTTACTGAGAAAGAAACAATTTTAAATCTTCAATTATTAAAATCAAAAATTGAAAAATTAACTTGGGTAGATAGCGTTATAACTTTAATTGATGTGCCTTTATTAAAAAGTACTAATGAAAGCTTAATGGAAAGATTAAAAAACTATAAGACTTTAGCTTATCCGGAAATTGATAGAGAAAGAGGATTTGAGGAAATATTAAATAGCCCAATTTACAGAAACTATGTGATAAGTGAAGATGGCAAAACTTCTGGGATTGTAGTTTACTTAAAAAAAGACGAGAGACTAGCTGAGTATATAAAAGTAAAGGATAATTATTATAATCAATCAATTGAAACAGGTCTGTCGAAAGAAGAAAAAAGGAATTATAAAAAATTTTTAAAAGAATATGAGAATTATAAAAATTTATATAATACAAGAAATCATCAAAATATTACTGAGATAAGAGATGTGATTAGTAAATATGGAGAAAATGCAAAAATATTTTTAGGCGGAATTCCAATGATCGCTGATGATATGATGAGTTTTATCAAAAGTGATATAATTATATTTGGAATTGGAGTTTTCATTTTTATAATTCTAACTCTATGGCTCATTTTTAGAAAAATAAAATGGGTCTTTATGCTTTTAGCAGGATGTTCAACATCAGTAATTATAATGATTGGTTTTTTGGGCTTCATTGGGTGGAAAGTAACGGTGATTTCATCTAATTTTATTGCTTTAATGCTTATACTTAACATGGCAATGAATATTCATGTAACTGTTAGATTTTTACAACTTAAAAAAGAGAAATCTGAATTATCAATATCAGAAGCAGTTTTTGAAGCTAGTAAAAAAATGATGCTTCCAATTCTTTACACAGTATTGACTACAATTTGCGCGTTTTTATCTTTAGTTTTTAGTGGTATAAAACCAATAATAGATTTTGGATTGATGATGACTGTAGGATTGGTTGTCTCCTTGATCGTAACATTTTTATTATTACCATCCTTATTAAATATTTTGTCCTCCGAAAATGATATTTCAATTAAAGAGACTGAAAAATCTTTTATTACAACTAAATTAGCTTCATTTACTAAAAATAATAAAGTTCTTATATTTGGATCTGCTTTTATTATAATTTTTATTAGTTTGTTCGGAATTTTAAAACTAAAAGTTGAGAATAGTTTTATTAATTATTTTAATAAAGACACAGAAATCTATAAAGGTATGAAAAAAATTGATGATAATTTAGGTGGAACCACTCCTTTAAATATTATTTTAAAATTTCCCAAAAAATTAAAAATTTCCAGTAGTGAAGATGATGAATTTGAGGAATGGGAAGAAGAAAATGAAAACGTAGAAGAGGATAAAGCTAAATACTGGTTTACAAGAGACAAGATGGATAAAATCATTGAAGTACATGAGTATGTTGAGTCACTTCCGGAAGTGGGTAAAGTTTTATCTTTTGGATCGATTTTAAAAGTTGCTGAAGATCTAAATAAAAAACAATTACAAAGTTTAGAAATTGCTGTTCTTTATAGTAAAATACCAGATGAAATTAAAAAAGAAATAGTTTTACCTTATATATCTGTTGAAAAAGATGAAGCTAGGATAAATTTAAGAATTAAAGACTCGCTTGAAAATTTAAGACGGAATGAATTAATTAACCAAATTGAAAATGATTTAAATAAAAAGATTGGTATAAAAAAAGAAAATTTTAAATTAACAGGTGTTTTAATACTCTTTAATAATTTGCTCCAAAGTTTATTTAAATCTCAAATATTAACTCTTGGCATCGTAATGTTAGGTATTTTCGTAATGTTTTTGATATTATTTCGAAACGTTCCAGTTTCACTAATAGGTGTAATTCCTAATTTTATTGCTGCTTTTTTTATATTAGGGATAATTGGATTAATTGGTATTCCTTTGGATATGATGACGATCACGATAGCAGCTATTACTATTGGTATAGCTGTTGATAATAGTATTCATTATATTTACAGATTTAGAGAAGAATTCAAAAAACTACGTGATTACAACAAAACTTTAGAGAAATGTCATGATACAGTAGGTGTAGCTATTTTAAACACATCAATAACTATAGTTTTTGGCTTTTCAATTTTGATTTTATCTAACTTTATTCCAACAATTTATTTTGGGGTATTCACTGGGATAGCTATGTTGTTAGCAATGATTTCGGTTCTTACTTTAATGCCTAAGCTTATTCTTACTATAAAACCTTTTGGTGGAGAGCTAAAAAACTTTTAATGATAAATGAATTTTTTGAAAAATTATTTAATTCTATAAATTTATTTGATTTTTTTTTCCTATTAATCATTATTTATTTTGTAATACAGTGTTTCTTTAAAGGATTTTCTTTAAGTTTAATTTCTTTTATGAAGTGGGTTTTATCTACAATTGTTACAATAATTTTAGTTCCAAAGTTTCAACCAATAGTAAGTGATTATATCGAATCAGATTTTATTAACAATGTCGGATTAGGAATAACAATTTTTGCTCTTACATTATTCGTAACAATTCTTGTGGGTAAATCGTTGAATAAGGCTGTAACCTGGACAGGCGTTGGTTCAATAGATAAAAGCTTCGGAATTTTGTTCGGTTTTTTTAAAGGTTATATTGTTGCTGTTTGTTTATATTCAATATTAAATTGGTTTTATCCATATAAGAATTGGGGTATATCTGCAGAAGATGCCTTCTCTTTTGATATTGTTAATAAAGGAAGTAAAATTTTAATTGAAGAGTTTCCATCAAGCGAGGACTTTATAGATACTAAGGAACAAATTGAAAAAATTTAGTCAAGATAAACTCAGAGAAGAATGTGGTGTTTTTGGTATCTCTAGCCATACAGACGCTTCAGCATTAGTCGCTTTAGGCCTTCATGCTTTACAACACAGAGGGCAAGAAGGATGTGGAATTGTTTCTTATGACGGAAGCAATTATCATTCCGAGAAAAGACAGGGATTAGTTGGAGACCATTTTACAAATTTAGAAACGCTTAAAAAATTACCTGGAAATTTTGCTATTGGTCATAATCGATATTCGACTACGGGAGAGACATCGATGAGAAATATACAACCATTTTTTGCCGATCTACATTTAGGAGGTCTAAGTATTGCTCATAATGGAAATTTAACAAATGCTATTTCTTTAAGAGAAACATTAGTAAAAGAAGGAGCAATTTTTAGAACAACTAGTGATACTGAAACAATAGTACAATTGATAGCGAAATCCTTAAGAAAAAAATTTGTAGATAAATTAATTGACGCTTTGTTCCAAATTCAAGGAGGATACTCTCTAGTAATGATGACTAATAAAAAGTTAATCGGTGTTAGAGATCCTTTTGGCATTAGGCCTTTAGTAATAGGAAAATTAAAAAACTCTTACATTTTTGCCTCAGAGACTTGTGCATTAGATATAGTTGGTGCAAAATTCATAAGAGAAATTGAAAATGGAGAAATTGTTGTTGTAGAAAATAATGAATTAAAATCCTTAAAACCATTTCCAAAACAAAAGGCAAGACCGTGTGTTTTTGAATATATTTATTTTGCAAGACCAGACAGTTTGATAAATAATAAATGTGCATATGAATACAGAAAAAATTTAGGAATAGAACTAGCAAAAGAAACAGACTTAAATGCAGATCTTGTTATTCCTGTCCCTGACTCTGGTGTGCCAGCTGCTTTAGGATTTGCAGAAAGTTCAAAAAAAAAATTTGAGCTTGGACTAATTAGAAATCATTATGTAGGCAGAACTTTTATTGAGCCCTCTCAAAACATAAGAAGCTTAGGTGTAAAATTAAAATTAAGCACCACAAACACTATAGTTGAAAATAAAGCTATAATTTTAATAGACGACTCTTTAGTTAGGGGAACAACATGCAATAAAATTGTTAAAATGCTATTTGAGAGTGGTGCTAAGGAAGTTCATGTTAGAATAGCATGTCCTGAAATAAGATATCCAGATTTTTATGGTGTAGACATGCCTACGAAAAACGAATTACTCGCACATAATAAGAATAATGAAGAAATGAGTAAACACATAAACGCCACTAGTTTAAAGTTTTTAAGCTTAAGTGGCTTATATAAAGCTTTAATCGGAGAAAAAAGAAACGACTCATACCCTCAATTTAGCGATCATTATTTTACAGGAGAATATCCTATTAAACCTCAAGATAATTTGAATAATATAAGGTTAAAACAATTATCTTTACTTAGTGGAAAATCTAATAACTAGTTAAATATTACTAATTTATTCGTCTTATCTAAAAAATATATAGAACTTTCAATTGATATAGGATTAGATCCTATTTTAGAATTTATTTTAATTTTTTGTTTGAATTTACCATTTATATAAAAATTTAAAATTTTTGAATTGTTTAAAAAAATATAGATTTCATCATTTAAGATCATTATTTCTTTGTAAATATTATTTTGTGAAACATTCGAAATACTTTTATCATATTCGTTTAAATTGAAAGAATAAATAATTTTTTTTGTATTTGAATCTAATGTTAATAAGAAATTATTTTTTGTTAAAAAGATAATTAGATTATTTACTACTATCGGTTTTATTTTAGTAGAAAAATTATATTTTTTTATGATTGAACCAGAATTTTTATTTATTATAAAAGTGTTAGTATTGGATGAAATTATAATTTCTTTATCAGTAGTAACAATTTTGTTTCCAATAAATAAATTTGACGGGAGTAAATCAATTGATTTGTTAAAATTATTAAACCAATTTATTGACAAAGTTTTCAAATTTACCGAATATAAAGATCCAAAAGTATTTAAAAAAAATAGATTGTCATTATCAACCGAGAGGTTATTAAAAAAATCATTTTTTAAAAAAATTTCTTCTGTCGGAATTAACTTTATAAGTTCACCATTTTTTTTACTAATAAAAAATAGATTATTATTCTGATTAGAAACTATTATATTATTTTTATATATTTTAATATTTGAACTAAAAGGAACCTTATAATTTTTTGCCCAAATAATTTTATTGATTTTATAATTATAAGCATAAAAATATCCTAGGTTATCAGCTACGAAAATTAAGTCATTTTCAACAATATAGTTTAAATTTTTCTCTATCTTTTTAAACCTATTCTTGTAAAAATTATATTTTGAAATAATCTTATTTTCGTAAATAGAAAAAATAATTAAATTTCCTTTAACATCAGAAATTATTAAGTTTCCCTCATTAAATAATTTAAAATTATTCAGAGAATACTTAGATAGCTTCTTACTTTTAAAAATCACCTCATGTATTTCATTGTATTTAAAATTTCTGGTATTGTTATTGTAGCTATAAAATATATCATTCCAGTTTGTATTTATAATTGGATCTGAAATTTTAAAAACTTTACTTGTATCAGGAGGAATAGTTTCATTAAAAGAACTTTCAGAAATAAATATTTTTTTAAAGTCTTTGAAAATTTTTTTATTTTCATCCTTTATTATATTTTCATTTTCCCAAATTCCAGTTTTATTATCAAAAGAGCAACTATATAAAGATAATAAAAAAACTAAAATAATACTTAATTTCATTATTTAATCGAGTATCTCTTGGGCTGTTGATTTTAAGTTTGAGTTTTTTTTTATTAAATTATTTAAAATCTTTTTGCCAGCCTCTTCTTGGTTAATTTGTATTAAATATAATGATTTTTTGAGAAGAATTAAGTCCGCATATTCCTCCGAAAAATCTTTTTTTTCCATTTTAGAAAATAATTCTAAAATTTTATCTTTATCATTGATAAGATTTTTTTCTAAAATTTTGTTCAAGGATAATAAAGCATAAAAATTATTTTTACTAAGTATAATTTCCTCGTAATACTCTTTTGCCTTTGTTGTTTGATTTTTTGATACAAGAAGACTAGCTTTAACATATTTTTCTGAAATTAAACTGTTTTTTCTTTTTTTATTTTCCTCAAGCACAATGAATACGATTAAAGAAATCAATATAATTAAACCCAGTGAATAAAATTTAATTTTATTTCTTTTAAAGAGTGATATTATTCTCTCTCTTAAATCAATTTTTTTATCTAAATTTTCGTCCATTTAAAAAATTTTTTTTAGAAGGAAATTTTCTCAATTTAACGTCTCTAGTATATTTTTTTGTAGCTTTTTCAATTATTCCATTTAAATTCGCATATTTTTTTACAAATCTTGGGTAAAAACCGCTTAAACCTAGCATATCGTCAGTAACTAAAATTTGCCCATCACAATATAAAGAAGAGCCTATACCAATAGTGGGTATTTTTAAATTACTTGTAATTTTTTTTGCTGCATGTGAAGTAAGGCATTCTAAAACTATAGAGAAAGCTCCTGATTTTTCAATTAATTTTGCCACTTTAAGCAAAGCTTCACATTCTTTTTTTGATTGTCCTTCTAAACGAAATTTTTTTTTAAATTGTGGAGTGTAACCAATATGACCCATTACTGGAATTTTTTTACTTACTAAATATTTAATTATTTTATAATTATCTTTAAAATTTTCTAATTTTATTGCATCACAACCTGTTTTTCTTATAATTAATCTTGCATTTTTGATCGCTTTAGTAAAATTACTGTAGGTGCTTTTAGGCATGTCTACTACTAATAAAGATTTTTTGATACCCTTTTTAACACTTATGGTGTGTTGAATTATATTCTCTAAGCTTATGTTGTGAGTATTTTTATGCCCATACAGAACATTAGCCATTGAGTCACCTACTAAAATTATATCACAATGATTGTCTAATATTTTTGCAACACTTTTAGAGTAAGCCGTTAAACTAACGATTTTAGATTTATTTTTTTTTAATTGTATTTTCTTTATTTTAAGATTCATTATTCTAATTCTATTGTGCTCGGTGGCTTAGAAGTTATATCATACACAACTCTGTTTATTCCTTTAACATTATTAACTATTTTACTAGATATTCTATCTAAAATACCTTTAGGAAAACTAAAATAATCAGCTGTCATTCCATCTTGAGAGGTAACCGCTCTAAGTAAACAAATATGTTCATATGTTCTTGAATCTCCCATAACACCTACTGTTTTTACTGGAAGCAAAGCTGCATAAGCTTGCCAGATTTTTTTATAAAAATTATTTTTAATTAGTTCATTTATATAAATATTGTCAGCCTCTTGAAGTATTTTTACTTTTTCGGGTGTAATTTTTCCAATAATTCGAATAGCCAAACCAGGGCCTGGAAAAGGATGTTTGTAATTAATTTGGTTAATCAAATTTAATGATTTACCTAAAACTCTTACTTCATCCTTGAAAAAATCTTTTAACGGTTCAATTAATTTTAATTTCATTTTTTTGGGTAGACCTCCGACATTATGGTGAGACTTAATTTTGGAGCTTTTACTTCCTGATGATGATTTACTTTCTATTATATCAGGATAAAGTGTTCCCTGAGCTAAAAATTTTATTCCTGGAATTTTTTTTGACTGTTTTTCAAAAATTTTAATAAATAATTTTCCAATTATTTTTCTTTTTTTTTCAGGGTTTGAAATATTTTTAAGCTCTTTTAAAAATAGTTTTGAAGCGTTTATGAGTTTTACATTTAACTTATATTTTTTTTTGAAAATATCATAAGTAAATTTAAACTCATCTTTTCTCATTAAGCCAGTATCAACCATGATACATACTAAGTTTTTTTTTATGGCTTGGTTTATCAATAACGCTACCACACTGCTATCTACACCTCCAGACAAAGCACATATAACTTTATCATTTTTAACTTCTTCTTTTATTTCTCTTATTAATCTTTTTTTTTGTGAGGGTATATTCCAGTTTTTTTTAATTTTACATATTAAAAAAAGAAAATTTTTAAAAATTTGCTTACCGTTTTCTGTATGTGTAACTTCTGGATGGAATTGAACTCCATAAATATTTTTTTTTTGATTTTCTATTATTGTTAATTTTGAATCATTTGTTGAAGCTATTACTTGAAAATTTTTGGGGAGTTTAACTACAGCATCTTCATGACTCATCCAAACAGATTTTTTCTTTTTTATAAAATTTCTTGTTAATGGTGAATTTTTTTTTTTAATTAGAAAAGCTCTTCCAAATTCTCTTCTGGCTTTTGAAGGTTTTATCTTCCCACCAAATATTTTGGCAATCAGTTGTAGTCCATAACAAATACCTAAAATTGGTATATTCATTTCAAATACCTTTTTTGGAATAGATTGAAACGCTCTTGAAACAACAGATGAAGGTCCTCCAGAAAGAATGAGGCCTTTTATTTTGTTAAAATTTCTTTGTTTTTTTAACTCGTTCGGAGTGATTATTTCGGAATAAACACCTAGCTCTCGTACATTTCTTCCAATTAATTTCGTGACTTGAGAGCCAAAGTCAATGATTAATATTTTTTCTCTCTCTTGGTGAAATCGCATTTACTTTTTAGATAAATTTTCAATTTCAATTTTTAATTTTTTATTCTTGCTGCAGAACTTATTACAAATTGAACTCAATCTATCATTAAGTTCTTTACTTTTTTTATAGTCAGAAGATGAAAGTTTTAGCTTTGCCAAGCTATAAATAGCTTCTTCATTATTTGGATTTAATAACATTACTGTATTTAGGTTTTGCTCCTCTAATTTTTTATTTTTTAATTTTTTAAAGATCTTTGAAAGATATAAATATGAAAGCTCACTTTTAGGATTAAATACTATATCTTGCTCAAATTTAAATTGAGCTTCTTTCAATTTATTTATTTTAAACAAGTTAACCCCCTCATTAAAATATTCTGTTTTTGAAAATAAAATATTTGGTGCTAAAATTATTTGTAATATCAAAATTAAAGCAATTTTTCTCATAATTTGTAATTTGTAGTTTTTTGAGTTACTTCTACACTATGTACCATACTTTCATAGAAACCTGCTTTAGTAATTTTGACAAATTTAGCTCGTTTTGTAATTTGATTTAAATTACGAGCTCCAATATAGCCCATCGAGGATCTGAGACCTCCTTGTAATTGAAAAATTATTTTTGACACTTTTCCTTTGTATTCAACTCTTCCCTCAACACCCTCTGGAACATATTTAGATTTATCTTTTTGATTTTTTTGAAAATATCTATTTGCCGAACCTGAAGACATAGCACCTATTGAACCCATGCCTCTATATTGTTTATAAATTTTACCTTTTATTCTTAATTTTTTACCTGGACTCTCATCAGTGCCAGCGAAAATTGAACCCATCATTATTGCATCGGCTCCTGCTGCTAAAGCTTTGGCAATATCACCTGAAAACTTTATTCCGCCGTCAGAAATAATTTTAATTTTTTTTTTATTTAAAGCTTTTTTTACATCCATAATAGCAGATATTTGAGGAACACCTATTCCAGCAACCATTCTTGTAGTACAAATAGAACCTGGTCCTATACCAACTTTTATTATATCAGCACCTGAGTTATATAATTTTTTAGCAGCTTCTCCTGTAGCAATATTCCCAACACAAATAGGAGTATTACCAACAATTTTTTTTAATTTACTTAAAGTTTTTAAAACTTTTTCACTATGACCATGTGCCGTATCAATGACAATTAAATCAATACCATTTTCAATTAATGACTTAACTCTATCTGTATCTTCTGCTCCTGTTCCAACAGCCGCACCAACAAAAAAATTTTTATTTTTTACTTTTTTAACTTCCATTGATTGTTTCTGAATGCTTAAATTTCTATGAATAATTCCAATGCCACCTTCTCTGCCAAGAGCTATTGCCATGTTACTTTCTGTGACTGTGTCCATTGCAGAAGATAGAAAAGGTACTTTAAGAGAAATTTTATTTGTTAATTTAAAACTTATGTCAGTTTGAGTTGGAAGAACTGAAGAATATCGTGGTAATAGCAAGACGTCATCAAAGGTTAAAGCTTCATTTATTGTACCCATAAACACTTATATACAATTATTTAAAATTTTAAAGACTTTAATATAGAGCAGTGTATATAAGTTTCTTTAGACTCTTTTCTACTCGAATCGGGTTTAAAAAAATTTACATTTTGAAATAAAGATTTCGCAAGTTTTTTTACCTCAATAAAATCTTCACCCATAAATAATTTGGCAACCAATACACCTTTTGGTTTAAGTATTTGCTTTGAAAAATTGATTATTTCAGAACATAATTCATTAGTTCTTATTGCGTCTAATGTTTTGTTTCCTGTTGTATCTGCTGCCATATCTGAAATAATTATATCCAAATTTGATTTGAAATAATCGAATATCTTTTCTTTAGTATTTTCATCATAGATATCAGCTTTTAAAAAATGAACATTTTTAATAGGCTTCATTTCTTTAATATCAATCGAAAAAATTTTACCTTTAATAATTATCTGGCTAGCAACTTGTGACCATCCTCCTGGGCTGGAACCTAAATCTAAAAGGTTTGAATTTTTTTGAATAAATTTATATTTCTTATTAAGCTCTATAAGTTTAAATGAAGCTCTTGATCTATAACCTAAAACTTTAGATTTTTTGAAAAAAGGATCTCTATGTTGTTTTATCTTCCAAGAATTACTTTTTTTAACTCTTTTTGATCTTTTCATTATAAAATATCTTCATGATTTTCATCAGATATTTTCACGTTTTTTTTATTTTGATTGCTAAAAAGAATAATACTAATCGGTATCGAAATTAAGTAAATTATACCAAATACGAGAAGAGCCTCCAAAGTGTAAAATAATAGAGCTATAAAAATTAAACCAATTCCTAATAGTATAAAAACAGTGGTTTTTGGTGAGATTGTAATTTTTTTTAAAGCTAATGTTGGAATTTTGCTTACTAACAATATTGCAATCAAAATTGTAAAGTATGGCGTAAATTTTTTTATATCCAATCCTATATTTAAATTTGCAAGCTCATAAATTAAAGGCATCAAAATCAAAAGACCACCGGCTGGAGATGGAATTCCTTCAAAATAATTATTTTTCCAACTTTCTGAAGACTCGATTTTAGTAAGATTAAATCTTGCCAATCTTAAAACACAACATACAGAATAAGTAAGTGTGATTGCCCAACCAAATTTTCCATAATTATTTAATTCCCAAAAATAAAGAATGAATGCTGGAGCAATTCCAAAACTAACAAAATCTGTTAGCGAGTCTAATTCTTTTCCAAATTCTGAAGTTCCTTTTATCAATCGTGCTATTCTTCCATCTAATGCATCTAAAATAGCAGCGAATAAAATTAATGTAATTGCTAAATTATAATTGCCATCAATTGAAAATTTTATTGAACTTATACCTAAACATACTCCTGCTAAAGTTAAAATATTAGGAAGTAAATATCTTGTTTTTTTTGATGAAACTAATTTAAACTTTTTATCATTTTCCATTATTCGCCAGCAATTAAACTTTCACCAGAAGTTACGTTTTGACCAAGTTTTGCTAAAATTTTCTTATTTTTAAAATATATATCAACTCTACTTCCGAATCTAATCATTCCTATTCTTTCGCCTTGTTTTAAATCCTGACCTTGTTCAACTTGACATACTATTCTTCTTGCTATTAATCCTGCTATTTGGACTATGATAATTTCTTCACCACTTGAAGTTTTTATTTTGAAATAGTTTCTTTCGTTTTCTTCGCTAGCCTTATCCAATGAAGCGTTTAAAAACTTTCCAGGTTTGTAATAAATTTCCTCAATTTTTCCAGAGACTGGGACTCTATTTACATGGCAATTAAAAACGTTCATAAAAATGCTTACTTTTGTGTAAGTTGTATTTTCTAATCTCATCTCCACTGGACCTGATTTTTCTGAAATATCTGTTATCAAACCATCTGCAGGACTTACTAAATATTTATCATCATTTATTGAATATCTCTCGGGATCTCTAAAGAAATAATAGACCCAAAAAGTTATTAAGATAAAGATAAAACCTAAAAACTTTGAAAAAAGTAAAATTATAAAAGTTGCAATAATAGATATAGCTAAAAATTTATATCCTTCTTTATGAATTTTTGGAAAAATTGTATTAAACATAATTTTAAGTTTGCTAATTTTTTCTTAATATGTATAAAAACTATTGATTATCAATCTATATTTTATGGCTAAAATTAAAGTAAAAAACCCCATTGTCGAGCTTGATGGCGATGAAATGACCAGAATTATATGGTCTTTTATCAAAGATAAACTAATTAAGCCTTATTTAGAAATAAATCTAAAATATTTTGATCTTGGAATGGAAAGTAGAGATAATTCTAATGATCAAGTTACTATTGAAGCTGCTAATGCCATTAAGGAACATGGGGTCGGAGTAAAATGCGCAACTATAACACCCGATGAGTCAAGAGTTGAAGAATTTAAACTTAAAAAAATGTGGCGCTCACCTAATGGTACTATAAGAAATATTTTAGGAGGAACAGTTTTTAGAGAACCCATTATTTGTAATAACGTTCCAAAATTAGTCCCAGGATGGACGCAACCAATTGTTATTGGAAGACATGCTTTCGGTGACCAGTATAGGGCTACAGATTTTCTTATCCCCGGTGAGGGTAAAATGGAGATCAAATGGACTTCTAAAGACGGAAAAAATAAAAAAGAATTTGAAGTTTTTAACTTTCCCGGATCAGGAACTGCTTTAGCAATGTACAATTTAGATGACTCAATTAAAAATTTTGCAAGAGCATGTATGAATTATGGTCTTGGAAGAAAATGGCCAGTTTATTTATCAACTAAAAATACAATATTAAAAGCATACGATGGACGTTTTAAAGATTTATTTCAAGAAGTTTATGAAAAAGAATTTTTGGACAAATTTAAAAAAGCAAATATTACTTATGAGCATAGATTAATTGATGACATGGTTGCGTGTGCAATGAAATGGAATGGTGGATATGTCTGGGCATGTAAAAATTATGATGGTGACGTGCAATCCGATACTGTCGCTCAAGGTTTTGGGTCTTTAGGCTTAATGACTAGCGTTTTGATGACTCCCGATGGTAAAACAGTAGAGTCTGAAGCTGCACATGGTACTGTGACAAGGCATTATAGAATGCACCAACAGGGAAAAGAGACCTCCACAAATCCTATTGCATCAATTTTTGCTTGGACAAGAGGTTTAGCTCATAGAGGAAAACTTGATGGAAATGAGGAGTTAATTAAGTTTTCAAATAATATTGAAGAGGTATGTATTAAAACCGTTGAGAGTGGTTCAATGACTAAAGATTTAGCAATTTTAATTGATAAGACATCAAAATACCTGACAACTAATCAATTTTTAGAAGTTATTAACGGAAATTTAAAGAAAAAACTTAACTAATTTTTTTAGATATTTCTTTAAAAGCGTCTTCAATTTTATTTTTATTTACACCACCTGCTTGAGCAAAATCTTTTCTACCACCTCCTCCTTTGCCTCCTAAAATTATCGCAGCGGTTTTTACTAGATCAACTGCATCATACTTTGTTGTTAAATCGTTAGAAACTCCCACCGCTAAACCAACCTTGTCTTCGAATGTTGAAATACTTACTATAATTCCGGATTTAATATCTTTCTTTCCTTGATCAATAATTTTTCTTAATTCTTTTGGAGGAAAATCTTTTAAAATTTGCTCCCGAATTAATATATTCCCAATTTTTTTATCCTTTATTATATTCTTGTTTTTGTCTTTTTTAATACGTTCAATTTTTACTTTGTTTAGCTGTTTGTTTAAATTTTTTAAATTTTCAGACAAGTCTAAATCTTTTTTAAAATCAGGTTCGATTTTCAATTTCTGAAATTCTTTTTTAATTAATTCTAAATCTTGTCTAAGTATAGTTTCTTTTTGAGACTTATCCTCACTTTGTGTTTTTTCGTATTCTGCTAATATCTTATCTCTTAATGCTTCTACTCTTCTAACTCCTGATGCAATTGAAGATTGACTTATTACTTTGAACTTACCGACCTCTTTAGTGTTTTTGACATGAGTACCCCCGCATAATTCTGTTGAAAAAAAGCCATTATTCTCCTTACCCATAAAAACCACTCTTACTTCCTCACCATACTTTTCTCCAAATAATGCCAGGGCACCCATGCTAACAGCCTCTTTTGGTGTCATTATTCTTGTTTGAACGTCTGTAGATCCTACTACTATGTCATTTACTATATTATTGATTTTAGTCATTTCTTCTTTTTCGATTGGTTTGTTGTGACTAAAATCAAATCTTAACCTTTCAGGAGAGACTAATGATCCTTTTTGTGTCACATGCTTTCCTAATGTTCTTCTTAATGCCTCATGTAATAAATGAGTAGCTGAATGATTAGCTTTCGAATTATTTCTTTTGAATATATCTATTTCTAAATTTACACTTTGCCCAAGTGAAATTGATCCTTTTTCTATTTTCCCATAATGAACAAATAAATCTCCCATTTTTTTTTGGGTATCATTTATTTTTATTTTACAATTTGAGTTGTAAATATAACCTTGATCACCTACTTGACCGCCAGACTCTCCATAAAATGGAGTCTGATTTGTTATGACTTCTATCTCATCTCCAAATTTAGCTGTATCAACAAATTTTTCATTTTTTAAAATTTTAATTATTACACCCTCAGCTTTATCAAATTCATAACCTAAAAATTCAGTAGGGTTTAGTTGCTCTCTAACTTTAAACCACCTTTCATCAACTGACTTGTCTCCTGATCCTTTCCAATTAGCTCTAGCTAAAGCTTTACTTTTTTCCATCTCTCTCTCAAAACCAATATTGTCAACTTTAATGTCTTTTCCTCTTAAGATGTCAGCAGTCAAGTCTAATGGAAAACCATAAGTATCATATAATTTAAAAGCTTCTGAACCTGGAAGAATTTTATTTTTAACTTTATTTAAGTTTTCATCTAGTATTTTCATACCACGCTCTAAAAGAAATGAAAATTTTTCTTCTTCATTTTTAAGAGTTTCAATAATCAATTCTCTACCATTTATTAATTCTGGGTAACTCTTCTTCATCTCATCTAATAAAACTTCATAAAGTTTATGAAAAATAGGATCTTTGCTTCCTAAAGAATGAGCATGTCTCATACCTCTTCTCATAATTCTTCTTAAAACATAACCTCGTCCCTCATTTGAAGGTAATATTCCCTCTGCAATTAAAAAACTGCTCGCTCTTAAATGATCCGCTATAACTCTATGGCTAGCTATTGTTTTACTGTCGATTATAGTTTTTGTGATATCAGATGAAGCGGCCATTATTTTTTGAAAGTGATCGATTTTGTAGTTGTCGTGAGTGCCTTGTAAAACTGCTGTAATTCGCTCTAGCCCCATTCCAGTATCTACTGACGGTTTTGGTAAATTTATTCTTTTATCTTTTGATATTTGTTCATATTGCATAAATACCAAATTCCAAATCTCAATAAATCTATCTCCGTCTTCATCAGGACTTCCCGGTGGTCCGCCTTTTAATTTATCACCATGATCATAAAATATTTCAGAGCATGGACCACATGGACCTGTATCACCCATTGACCAAAAATTATCTGATGTTGCTATTTTAATTATCTTA
>MDTG01022190.1_pt1 | contig 20103 bp, 19 predicted proteins | sample 811421 | NCBI WGS metagenome assembly MDTG01 (sample SAMN05326645, study PRJNA326480) | marine metagenome | isolation source: seawater | place: Pacific Ocean: South East | collected 2011
CATTAAGTGCTAACGATTATGTGACTATTTCTAATTCAGGGCAGTCAGGCACTTATGGTGCACAATATGGAAGTTTTTGTGGACAATTACTAAGTTAGGAGAAAATTATGGATTATACAATAACACTTACAGATACAGAAAGAAAAGCAATGGAATACATTGCTAAAGATGTTGATGATTGGATTACTAATGCAGCAACTAATAGAGCAAGAATAGCTATTGATGAAATAGTTGCTAAATTAGTTGAGCATTGTAATGCCAATGATATTGCATTAGAAGTTGGCAGAGATGCACAAGTAACTCAAGCCTATGACTTAGGTGTCATTAGTGCTGCTACAGATCAGGTTGATCTACCTGAATAATGGCAAACACTAAAGTTACATCAAGAGTTATAGCAGACGATGCGGTAACCACCGCAGCGATTGCAGATGATGCAATAACCGCAGCTTTAATTGCTGACAACGCAGTAGGAGTTGCTGCACTTAGTGCATCTAATCCTAGTAATGGTCAAGCTCTTACTTATGTGGCATCAAGTAATGATCTGCAATGGGCTACTATTTCAGGTGGTGTAGCAGGTATCAGTTCAAGTGCTGATGCGACAGCAATAACAATTACAAGCAATGAAAATGTTGGTATTGGTATTACAGACCCAGATTCTTATGTAACTGATGCAGGTAGTTTAGCTATATCAGGACAAATAAGAGTACAGGGAGTTACAAATTCAGCATCAGTACCTATTATTGGTTTAAGAGATAATAATTCAGGTTTCTTTGCTCCTGCAGATAATGCTATTGGATTTTCTACTGCTGCAACAGAAAGACTTAGACTTGATACAAATGGTAATTTAATCCATGAATATGGAAGTTACAAAGTTGGCGACCCTGATAGTGAATCAGAAAATTTTGGGACTGTTGCTAACAATACTGTAAATACCGCATACTCTAATATTGATAGCAGTATTACTAATAATGGTGTTTATTGGTTAAATTATAACAGTAAGAAATTTAGAGCTTATGTAAGAGTTAATTGGATGCAGGGCAGAAATTGGGTACTTGCAGCTAAGTTTTACAACTTTAATGACATGACTTCAGGCAACCCTCTTTGGGAAAATGATACTTCACATAATGAAGGAGATTTTGATATTTACAGTGGTAATTGGTCTAAGTATGGACAAGTGTGGAGATATTTCTCTTTTGATAGATTAGCAATGCAAATGGGAGATCGTGTAGCACCTATCATGCAATTTAACTCTAATCAAACTTTGTATGGTGCTTTTAGTGGTGGTAGAGCAGCAAATGGGGGTGGCGTTACAGCAGACAGCACAGACCCACAAATAGCAGATAATGCTGCTTATCATAATATGTCTCCTAAAATCGGTCCAACCTTTACTGATTTAGGTGGAGCAGAGGAAGTCATGCAATCTTATGGATTAAATAAGTGGGCTGCTGCTTCAACAAACTCAACTTCAGCAAATAATCAAAGTACAAGAAGTAAGACAGGCACAGTAAAAGGGCATCAATTAACTGTTGAAGAGTCACATGCAACTGTGAGTGGATTATCTTCAGAAGGATATGCAGGTGCATGGATAGGTTGTCCTTTAGATAATCAGGCTTTTACTTTTGGGGGTGATACTTCAAATGCTGGAGCTGATTCAGGCTTTGGTTTAGGTGGAGGATGCGGTAATAGTGCTAGGACATGGACTTCAGGTATAGCAGAGTGGGCAAGAGGAAGTGAAGTTGCTAATTATTTACCTGCTTATATTTGGTTAAGTATAGATTAGGAAATTAATATGAGTATTGTATGGGAAGATGTTAAGGCAGAATCAATAGAAGCCATAAATGAGATTGTAGATAATGGTGCAGAAACAACATCTACTGTTATTGTTGGCGAACATGGTTTAAGTGAAGCAAAGTTAAACAGCATAGATTGGAATGAGCTATGCAGTTTTTATTTACAAAATTATAAACTTGCATGCAATGAACTTAATGAAGATGAAGATAGTGCATTAGTTAGCAAGGCAGAAACTTTTATAGGATAGATAATGGCAAACACTAAAGTTACAGCAAATGATTCCGTTAGTTTAATAAATGATATTAATACTAATGGTGGTAATTCAGTATATATAGCAAGTGGTTTATCACAAGAAGAAATAAATGATATTGTTCAGCGTAATGTTGATCATCTAGAGTTAATGTTATCTTGGGATGGTACAAATGAACAACCTGATGTAGCAGGAAGTTCTGATGATAAATCATCTTACACTGATGCTATCACCACAGGAAAAGCGTACATTGCAGCAAATTAGCATATAATTAAATTATGAAGAAACTTAAATCAATCCTTGGAAACTTAGCCCCCGTACTCGGTGCCTCATTAGGCGGTCCGCTAGGAGCACAGGCGGGAGAAATATTAAGTGGCGTACTTGGCGTACCCAACAATCCTAAGTCTATTGAGAATGCTGTTCAGAACTTAACCTCAGAACAAATGATGCAACTCAAACAAGCAGAAAAAGATTTTGAAGTCAAAATGAAAACATTGGATGTAGATGTTTTTGCATTAGAGGTTGAAGACCAACAACATGCAAGGAATGCCTTTAGTAAAGATTGGACTCCAAGAATATTAGGAACCGCAACACTTTTTGGTTTCTTTGGTTACATATTCTTAGTTACTCTACAACCGCCAGATAGCACTTCTGAAACAACCGTTGCACTAGTGCTTGGATACCTTGGCGGGTTAGCATCGGCAGTCATATCATTCTATTTTGGTGCCTCAAATTCCGCAGACAAAGATGAAGAGTGAACGAGGTACTAAGTGTCATAGAAACTATCGGGATCCCCGCAGCAGTAGCTGTAGGTATGGGATACTTAGTTTGGACACTATTTAAAAATCTCATCGCAGATATCCATAAAAAACTAGATACACAACACGGTATGATTGTTGCCTTAATAGATAGAATTAGGCAGATGGATAATGATATGATAAGGATTGATACTTTAGTCAGAACCGCACTAAAGTTACCCCCCGATGTAGATAGGATCTCACGGGCAGACGGGAAAAAAGATCAGAGAAAAGATTAATGGCAGGTTTTAAATTACAAACATTTACAGGACTTAATGAAAAGTTAAGCCCTAGATTACTGCCTGAAGATGTAGCTCAAGATACACAAAACGCATTTTTAGATAGGGGTAGATTAGAGGCTTTACCACAAGACACTAATGACTCCTCAGAATCAGGACCAACACATCCTGCAAGCCACATAGATGCATCTACCAAAACAATATTTAAAGCAACCGCAAATGAGTGGTTTACATTTAATGACGAGGTAGATATTATTCGCAGTCCTATTAAAGAAGATACCCATAATAGGTTTTACTTTACAGGCATAAGCGGATCATCAGGTTTTCCTAAAATGGTAGATGCTAGTACCGGGATTACAGGAGGAGGACCATACCCGGTTTCTACATTTAGACTTGGTTTACCAACAGCCCCGGCATTCACCTCAGCACCTAGTGTTAACAATGCCACAGCAGCCGCTGGTGCAGTAACAAACTCAAGAGCATATGTTTATACAGAGATCACAGCATTTGGAGAAGAAGGACCACCATCTACAGTTACCACAAGCGATATTGTGGATGCTGCTAACGGTGCCACTGTTACTCTTTCCCTTCCCGCAGCAAGCAGTGGATCTTATAACATTTCTAAAAGAAGAATATATAGAACCGATGTAAACGGTATATTTAGATTTGTTAAAGATGTTTCTGGAAGTTCAGCAGGAACAACCACAGAGGCAGTCCTAGACGACTCACTCGGGGAAGAAATAGAATCAACCGACAATCTAGCACCACCAGACGACACATCATCAAGCCATCCAGATGGTCCAATGCTAGGTATTACTGCTATGCCAAATGGTATTACAGCAGGCTTTAGTGGTAACACATTATTATTCAGTGAGGCTTTTCTACCGCACTCATATCCGTTAGCTAACCAAATAACAACCAAGGATGACATTGTAGGTATTGCTTCAATAGCATCAGGTTTATTAGTAACAACAAAAGGTAAGCCCTTATTAGTATCAGGTACAGATCCTTCAGCCATGGCAATGGTTGAGATCGATGCAAACCTACCTAATAGTAATAAGCGTTCACTTGTTGATATGGGTGAGTATGCAATCTATTCATCTCCGGATGGATTAGTATTAGCATCAAACTCAGGCATCAACCTTGTTACGGAACAAATCTTTACAAGAGATCAATGGCAAGACTACTATCCTTCTCAGGTAGAAGGGTATGAGTACGAGGGTAAGTATCTTGGCTTCACATTTGATGGATCAGACTCAAGCACAAAGAAAGGGTTTATCTTTGATCCACGAGGGGGCAAGAATGCTTTTGTAAATCTAGACTTCTATGCACACGCTGGATATAACGACAGAGAAGAAGACGAGTTGTATTTAGTAATAGGTGGCACACTCAAGAAGTTTGCAAGATCAGCAAGCAAGAGAACCTATTCATGGAAGTCTAAAGAGTTTTACACCAATAGACCTATATCACCGGGTGTAGCGAAAGTAAGTGCTGACTCTTACAACAGCCTTACATTTAAGCTTTTTGCAGACGGTTCACTAAAACATACCCAAACCGTTACTAATAGTAATATCTTTAGATTACCCGGAGGCTACCAAGCAAAAGCCTTTCATATAATCCTTGAAGGAACAGACCCCGTGAATGAAGTCTGTGTATATGAAAGTCCACGGGAGATCACCTAATGGGTAAAGTAAGAGGTACCTTTGTTGTACCAAGGGCTTTTGATCCAGAGGCAAAAAGATTTGCTACTGCTGTAAACGATTCTATTGCACAAATCAAAGGGGAGAAAGGAGATCCCTTAGATGCTGCTGTAACCTTCAGAGATTTAATTGACACCGGGATAGCCAAAAGAGATATCAAGATTGGTGCAAACGGTGGCATCGTTGGAACTAATTCAATTAATTTACTTCCCGGAGATGAGGAGGTCTTAGATACCCCCGCAGTACCTACAGGATTAAGTGCAAGCGGTGCTTTTCAAAATATTATTATTGAGTGGGATGATCCAACATTTTTTGGTTTCTCTCATGTAGAAATATGGGCAGCCACATCAAATAGTTTTGCGAATAGATCATTCGTTGGTCAAACCACTGCTAATGTTTTTAATCATCAAGTCGGAACTAATCAAACAAGATACTATTGGATCCGTCATGTAAACACCCAAGGGGTTGCAGGTCCATTTAATTCAACAACAGGAACAGTAGCAAGTACCACATTAATTAACACCGCAGATATTAATGATGGATTAATCACCGCTGCTAAGTTAGTAGACGGTGCGGTTACTGAGGTTAAAGTTGCAACAAGTGCGATCACTGAAACTAAGATATCAAGTAATGCAGTTACATCTAACAAGATAGCTGCTAACGCTGTGGTCGCAGATAAGATCTCAGCTAACTCAGTTACAGCTGCCAAGATGGTAGCAGGTACTATCACCGCAGCATCAGGTATTATCGGTGATCTAGCAATATCATCCGCAAAGATTATTGACGGTGCGATTATTAATGCCAAGATTGGTAGTGCGGCAGTGGACTCTGCAAAGATCGCTAGTGCTGCTGTTACCACCGCAAAGATAGCGGATGCGAACATTACATCGGCAAAGATAGCAGATGCAAATATTACAACCGCAAAGATTGCTAATGCTGCAATTACAAATGCAAAGATAAATGATTTAAGTGCAGACAAGATTAACGCAGGAACCTTAAATGCTAATAGAATTGCATCTAACAGTATTACAGCAGACAAGATTAATGTTACTGATCTAACCCTGCCCATTGCTAGAGGAACTGTATCTAGCGTAGGTCCGTTTAACAATAACATTATGCGTTTGGTACATATAGCAGATATTGGCACAGCTACAGGAATTTATACAGGATATGTTCGTGTCTTTGGAAGTAATGGTGAGGTTAAGACATTGAGTATAGTAATAGGAGATGGAACTTATGGAGCAGGTTCAAGTTTTCAATTAAGGAGTGATTTTGCTTATGCAAATAATGCTAGTATGAATGTTCCGATTTCGGATAGTGGCTCTGCTCAATATCATTCAGGTCAGTCGCAATTTTGGTCTGCAATAGATAGATTTCAAAGCACTAGCCACATGGTGCAATTAGATGTGTCAGTAAGAAAAATAAGTAGCACTAGCTCTACCATGGCTTTGTATGTTCTGGCACAGGGAAATGGTAGCAATAGATTTCTTTCTTCTGTGCAATACGCTTTTTATAGATTCTCGGAGGCATAATGGCAATACATAATTTTGATTATAGTTATGCTTATGTTGGGGTGCACACAACACCTTTAAGCAAAGACGATGATACAGCTATCGTTACAGAGATAACCGTTGCGGTAACAGCCACAGATCAGGCAGATAATACAGTTACGCATACTGAAAACTTTTCTAAAGTATTTAGCCCATTTGCAATAAAAGACAATGGGATGCCCTCTGATTTTATTTTAATTGAAGACCTAACAGAATCTCAGGTTATTGATTGGTATAAAGCTATACAAGATGAAACAAGCCTTAACGCCATATTTACTTGGAAAATATTTGGTCCAGAGGAAGTTTCTCCGATTCCGTCTAATTAGTAATATAAGGCTACATTATTGTTAAATTTAATGGTATCTTACAATGAGAATGCTATCTCTAGTTGATGTACGATTATATTGGGATGACATCCTTCCCGGTATTATAAAGATCAAGGATGAGTCACAGCCGGAGTGGCGTATTGAGGATGTCTATGCATCATTAGTAGCTGGAGTAGCGGAGCTATATGTGGATCTGAACCAAAGACCACGACATAGCTTTATTATATTGCAAGAAAAACCTTTGATCTTTAAGCCGGGTAAAAGTTTATTAGTGTGGATTGCCTTTGATGAAAGGGCAGAAGCAGCAAAGAAATATATGGATGAAGTAGAAACAATAGCCGAAGAGAAAGGATGTTCCAAGGTAGAATTCTGGACACCATGGGAAGGTTTGGTTAATACTCTGTCTATAAGAGGATATAAACTTAAATATCATATAGTAGAAAAGGAGATCTAATGGGAGGAGGCGGAAGCACCAAAATTAAAGATACAGCCGCACAGAAGTCATTGGCTAGAATAGCGGCACAAAGATTTAATCTTTATCAACAATACTTTGTACCTTTAGAGAATCAATTTATCTCTGATGTTCAGGCATTAAAGGAGCCATCAAATTTTGAGAATGTGGCTTCTTTTGTAAATGCAATACAGCAACCAGAGTTTCAAGAACAAAGAAGACAATTAACTCAGCAGGCTTTTCAACAAGGAGTTGATCCTACATCAGGTCAGTTTGTTGGAAGACAGGAGTTACTATCTCAGGCACAAGCAAGAGGTCTTGGTGTAGGAACAGCTGAAGGTATGTCTGGTCAGGTTGATAGATACTATCAGGGACTACAAAACATTATAGCTCTCGGAGAAGGTCAGGCTGGTCAAGCAATGTCTGGTCTTGGAGATGTTGGGAAAATAGCACAACAAAGAGCACAGGCAGAAGCAAAGACACAGTTTGCAAAAGCACAAACAGTACCTGCTGCAATTGGCACAGGTGTTGGTCTTGGCGTAGGGTACTCTCTTAGTGGTGGATTTGGCGGTAGCGGGGGAGGTGGCTAATGGCTGACCCCATGACAAATTTTTATCAAGGAGCATCATTAGGATTGATGCCTCAAACCAGAATGTCAGAAGACTTTGGCAGGGGGTATACTCCTATACAAAGAACCTCACCCTTTTTTGTAGACCCATATAGAACAGGAGATCAAGCAGCACAAGATACTTTGGCAGATCTTTATGAAGCAGAGTATCAAGATTACTTAGATAGGTTTTTTCCTGTACAACAACAAATGATTTCAGAGGTTACTGATCAGTTTCCGGGGCTTAGACAGGAAGAGATAACAAGAGCTCAACAGTCTGTAGCTAGAGCTTATTCAAATATATCTGGTCAACAAAGAAGAAGAATGGGCGGTTTTGGTTTAAGGCAGTCAGAAAACTTTTATAGGGACCTAGAAAGATCACAGGTATCTGCAACTGTAGCAGCTAGAAACCTAGCGGCACAAAGAGCAGACGAAAGAAGAATGGAATTAATGTCTGGAAATATAGGCGGAGCCCTTGGAACCAGAGCTATTGCAACTCAAGGAGGAATAGGTGGCTAGTTTATTAACAACAGGTAGACAAATTAAGGGATCAGCCTTAGCTGGTCTTACATCAGTTGCCCAACAAGAGGCATCCCAAAACATAGCAGAAGAACAACTTAAGCAGGCTAAAGACGCTCAATCTCAACAGCTTCTTGGCACAGGGCTTGGTGTAGCAGGTGCATATGCGGCACCTAAGATTGCAGCAGGAATGGCTTCAAAAAAAGCACTTGCAGATGTTGGTCTTGTAGGACCAGACATCTTTGCCGCTCCCGGCACACAAGCAGCCTCAAGTGTTGCAGCTATACCCGCTGAGGTTGCAGCTGGAAAAACAGCAGCAGAAGGTGCAGCAGCCGCACAAGGGGCAGGAGCATCAGGAGGTGCAACAGCACTATTAACTAACCCATACACTTATGCAGCAATAGCAGCAGCATTTTTGTTAAAGAAAATATTTGATTAATTATGTCATTTGCAGACGGACTAGAAAGCGGAATTAATTTAAGTCTTAAGATATCTACGCTGCAATTGCAGAAAGAACAAGAAGAAAGACTAAAAAATCAATATCAAATAGATGCAATCAAAGCAGAGTCAGATTTACAAAAAAATCTTTTAGAGGCTGAGGAAACAAGATTAAAAATAGACGATTTAAATTACAAGGCTAAACCTAAATACAGACAAAGACAGGAAGCTCTTACCGAGGCTACGATAGATTGGCGTAATGCTGTAACAGATGATATAAAACAAAGCACCGCAGAGGCAGCTGAGATCGCAAAAACAAATAAAGAACTTAATAATTGGAACCTTGCTACTGAATTTTTATCAAGTGCTTATCGCTGGGCTACAGACCCTGAAATGATACAGCTTAGAAAAGATAATGCTCCAGAATGGCAGGCTTGGCAAAACAACTCATTGAAAATTTTTCAAACTTTACACGAAAGCGGCAACGACATACATGAATATTTTGCCCCTCGGTATGCACAAGCCCAACGAAGATTGGGAGAAGTTTTAGAGCCAACAAATCCAGATCTTAACTTAGAGACAATAGATCTTGCTGACTACGCTGATGATATTAGTGCTGTCTTTAGACCAAAACTTGGATCATATTTAGGTAAGCAATACAAAGATGATATGGGCAACGAGGGAGAAATAACAGACATTAGAATGACCGGAGCTTTTGAAGCTATAGAGGGCGGCAAAAAATCTCTGATTGGAACTCAATATACTATCTTAACCCCATCAGGTGAAACAAAAATAGTAGAGGGATTTTTACCTGATAGATCACAAAAAATTATAAGAGGCGATATTGAAAAATCAGATGCGGTAGCTGTTTCAACAGCAGACCTTATTGATCAGGTCGCTGGCGGTAGGCACCTGCTTGGAACTGCGTTAGATAACCCAGCCATGATTGAGATTGTGCAAGAGATTAATAGCATTAACTCTGCTAAGTATTTTCCACCAGATCAAAAGTTTGAAAGCCTAATACTTGAAACAGCAGAAGAGTTAAGGGATGACAGTAACCTTGAAATTGAAGACAAAAAAAGAACAGTAAATCTTACACAACTTTCTCAACTTCCTTTTGATAGCGATGATATAGAGGATATGAGAACGGTAGATCGCTCTTTGAATATACTCGTACAAAATTTTGATGGGTTTAGAGATTATTTAGAAAAAAAATCAATAGGTAATGAAGATTTTTTAAGATTACCAGAGGGTGCAACCATTGATGGAGTTATTAATAAAACAAAAATCTCAATAGACGAATCATTAAGGGTAGCTAGGTCTTTAACAAGAATACCTTCTGGTAGTTCATCAGCTGGTGTTAGAGCTAGAAGAACTTATGATTTCACCGTTGGTCAAAATGATTTACAGATAAGTAGAGATGAAAAATCGTCTCAATTTTTACCAAAACTAAGACAACAGTACGGTGATGACATTATCGATAACGCCATTGAGGATATTAGAGGTGAGTTATCAAAAACATATGATGGTGATGTTATGGATAATGACTTTGCATTATTAAGTGAACTTTATTATTACCTAGGCTCAAGAAGGAGAAGATAGTGTGGCAAAGAAACCAATATCCGAGTATGTACCTCCGTTACAAGAAGAAGAGCTAGAAGAAGAGCAACAACAACCCACAGAGCAAAAACCATCTATTGCAAACTATGTTGCTCCTGAAGAAGAAGAGGAGGGACTAGGATCAAAAAAACCTCGTCTTGATTACAGGACCGGTCAATTAACTTTTGAAGACGAACAGGGAGTTCAAAGATCTTCAATAGTCGATGTCCCCTCACTATCAGATTTCTTTAAAGACCTTTACTCTGGAGCCAAGTCTCTTGGAACAGACATAAAGGACATGATATCAATATCATCAGAGGTAGCTGTACCATCATTCAAGCAAAGATTTGAGGGGCAAAAAAGAAGAATAGTAGAGGGTTACTTCGCAGAGATAAAAGGAGAAAAGCCGGCAAGCTGGGCAACTCAAAACCCACTTCTTATAAGTGATGCCTCTATACTTGCCATGACTCAGTCCGGTGAGCTTGAAAGGTATAAGTCAGACCCTACATACCAAAAGAGAATTAAAGAAGAAACAATTAATTTTGTTAATAAAAATCAAAAAGAATTCGACAGGTTAGGAAAGAAGATAGAGAAGGCATATAAAGATGCTGATGCTAGTCCAAGGGCGGTAGCAATGTCTCAAGGCTTAACGAGTATAATTCAGCAAGCACCTGTTCTTTTTGCAGCAGGCTTTACAAGGAATCCATATATTGGATATTCATTAATACCAATTTTCACAGCACAAGAGGCTGGCAGATCTTATGTTGAGGCAAGGAATGAAGGTCTGAGTTATCAGGATGCTTACAATAACTCAAACATTAATGGGATTCTTGAAGGTATAACAGAATCAATCCCCACATTTAAATTATCTAAAACATTTGCAAAACAATACACAAAAAATAAGCCTATATTAAAAAGCCTTGCAAAGGATGGAATTGAACAAACCATTACTGAATACGGTGGTGAACTTGTTAATGGTGTTGCACAAGAGATCAATAACACCGCTTTCGGTTTACAAACAGAATTAAGACAAATTTCAGAAAATAAAAAAGATCCTTTATACAACGGTCCAACAGAAATAGATTTATTTAAATCTATCTCATATAACGCTTTTTGGGCTTCAGTTGCTGGTAGCGGTTCTGCTATTACTGCAAAAGGTGTGTTTGAATTAGCCCCAGAGCTAAAAAATGAACTTCTTAAACTTGATCCAAATATGGCAAGAAAGCTCGCTCGGGAAATAGAGATAGGGGTAAGAAATGCTGACTACCTTGATCAGGCGTTAGAGAGAATCACCCTTGATATATTAAACAGTGGCTTAGATGGAAGCACTAGTATCAATGTTGAAGACTTCTTAACAGATAATTATCTTGCCTATCAATTGGGCGACCCTGCCGAAGAGGTCATTGAGGAAGAACAAATATTAGAAATTAACAATGCCCTTAAGGAAAGAAAAACAGTTGAGCGGGTTGCTAGACCACAAGACCTAGAGGCTGCACAAAAAATATTTGCACCTACAACCACAGAGATAGATCAGGAATCATCTCCAAACATGAAAATGAACTTTGAGGACACCTTGTCTGATTTAGAGATATCAGAAGGTGATGGAGTTGTTAATCCTATAAACACCAAGGAATTTAATCTACAAGAAAAAGAGGCGATCAAAAATAACATTGTTAATACAAGAAAATTTGATAAGGATGATTTCTTTATAGAGGAATTTACTCCTTCAGATGTACAAAACTATATAGATAAAATTAGAGATTTTAACGAAGTAGAGTCAGACAACTTAGCCACATCCATAGCAATGATGAGAGAGGCTGGTATGCCTTATGAAATAATGGAAGACATCAATATGTTTGGAATGCTTGGCAACGATGAGAGGGCAGGTCAAGCAAGCAGATTTACATTTGCTGCATATAATCCAGCATATAAAAATCTCCTGTTTACACAACTGTCTGGCATATCTCTGAACACAGAATCAGCCAATCAGACAGGATTAGGTTACTCTCTTAGCACCGCAAACATAAACACAACACATGCCTTGGCACATGAGCTTGGACATCACATTGATTATGGGTTCTTCTTTGAGGACAAATCAAGTGCTCATTTTGATAGTCCGCTTTTTGAGGTGCCTGAGTATGAAATAGCAACCCCCTCAGACACTGAAATAGAAACAGTACCAACTAGGTTTAAGCAAAGAACATACAGTGATGCTGGCTTTAGGCAGAGAAACCCGGAGCTCATAATTAAGTCTGGAACCAAGGGTCCAATAATACGAGAGGCTTTTAATATTTTAAATAACGATGAACTTGTTAAGCTAAATATAAGGAAGGCATCGGTAGATGGTTCTTACTTAAAAGGAAGAATTCTTGAATACCCAATGAGTTCTTACATATCTACGATGCATGCAATATCTCAGGGTGCTGATCCAGCATCTGTACAGAAGCAACTTAGATTTATTAAGGGAGAGATTTTTGCACAAATGCATAGTCTATATTACACTAACAGAAGTTTGCTGGAGGAGTTTGCTCCAGAAACAGTTAAACTAATAGAAAGGATTAACAATGAGATTTCAGTTGACGGATTTGGAAACAAAGGCATCGGAATACTTCGTGCGTTTCGGTCACCCCGTGCCCCTAGAAGTCTATCGATTTCAGGAGAAAGGCAAGACCCTACAACAGATAGAACTAGCGTTACAGAAAGACCAACCGGTGGAGAATTGGCAGAACAGACCGGACCAGAAACAAGGGACAATTTACGATCTCCAATACGAACAAGAGTAGGCACAACAGGTCAATATATAGGAGCACCTGAAGGTGTAACATCTCCCCAAGCTCTTGGGGCTCTAAGAAGAAAAATACTAGGACTAACCGAGGAAGGTGAGGTTGGTAGGTTCTGGTATGAGCAAAGTGCTCAGGCATTGTTAGATGTAACAGGCGGAGATAAAGCAGAGGCAGACCTGTTAGCACAAGCAATAGCAATCACATCTCCCGGTACACCGGTGAGTACAAACATGGCTTATGCTGTGCAGGCATATTCTCAGCACAAGGCTGGTAGACCAATTAATACCGGCAGATTTACACAATCAATGAACAAAAAGCTTGAGGCTCTTTTTTCGGGGGAAGAATGGAGTGGGAGAAAAACAAATAGCTTTTATTCAAACATCATAGGATTTATTGACCCAACAAAAGAACAAGCGGTAACTACAGACCTTTGGATGATGAAAGCCTTTGGTTTTAATACCGAGTCCCCTTCACCAAAACAATATGATTTTGTAGAGCAAGAGGTAGAAAGAATTTCTGATCAGCTAGGCTGGGAACCAAGACAGGTGCAAGCCGCTATTTGGGTTGCCAAAAAATCTCAAGATGAGGGAACCTCACCAGAGGTTGCTAAGTATGACTACAGTGATGCATTAAAAGAAAACCTTGGACAAATTAGCTGGGAGTCTATTCCCGGAGCAACAACGAATCATATGCCAGAGGTTCAAGATGCAACTTACGAACAACTACAGGAATACCATGTAGCAGTATCTAAAGCATTCCTTGATGAAGACGGTAACGACATAATTGCAAAAGAACTTGGGTTATTAACACCGGGTAACTTTGAAGCACCCGGATATTTTGAACAGAATGTAAATCCCGGAACACAGACCGAAGCTGTTCTTGTTAAGAAATATAAGGCACAGAAGGATGAGATAACAGCGTTAGAGCCAGCCAACCAAGAACTAGCAGAGGCATACTCAGCTGTTGTTGGCATCTTATTAAAACAAGATGGTGTTGGTTATCACAAACCTTTCTATAAAAAGAATATTGCAAAGAAAGACCTGAATGGGGTAGAGATAGACATAGGCAGACCGCTGTCTGAAACAGAAACTAAAGCCATAGCAGAGGCAATGGCAACAGAGTCAGGTAACACAGAGTACAATCCAATTGCTTCGCCAAGAGGAGCAAGACTTATTAACTTTGATTATGTTGACATTGACAACATTAAATTTATGTCCATTGTTAAAAGGGCGTTAGATGGTGTACAATTCGATAATAACGAGTCTTATGTTGCTGGACAGTTTGCAGCAAACACCGGTTATTTAGGCAACAATTGGGAGATTGATAAAAATGGCGAAGGGTACCTTCAAAGTATTAGACGAATTTCACCCGATCTTCAAGGAAGGGTTGAAAGTCTCGTCAGGCAAATCCAACCGAGAATTCAAGAAGTTGATCAAGACTTCTCAGAACGATATGGATGGACCAGAAATGAATCCATCAACTCCAACTACAGATCAAGACCAAGCGATCTAGAAGCCGAATCAAGAGCACCTGTATATGATGGCGATACATTAGTAGAGCCAGCGTATGTCGATTTTTCAATAGAAGACATAAAGCGTATACAAGAAACTTCAAACAAAATTCAGCCACAACTTTTTGAGGGCGAAACACCAGAAGACTTTCCAAGAATAAACCCAACCAGAGGCGGTGATAGAGGGTTTGGCTCTCCACAGGTTGTAACCGATTTTGTAATAAGGATGCCTATAGATGACTATCTGAAGTTAACAACAACTTCGGACTCTGTTATTCAGGAGATAAGAGAAGAGGGTCCAGAGTATAGTCTTATTAGTGATGCAGAAGTATCTCCTACATTTGACCCAAGAGAACAAATTGGAAATATTCCTGTCTTTTTATCTGTTGATGAAACCGGAACGGTAACCGGTCACGAGGGTAGACACAGATCAGCACTCGCACAAAAAGATGGTGCTCAAACAATACCTGTTCATATTAGGCTTGGGGACTATCCAAGCAGAGAGGGCTTTGAAACTCTGGTAGAAAATAAATTTAAATCTGATGTGCAGATTCCATTAACCTTAAAAGAATACGGTATTGATATTTTAAAACCACAGGAGTTTGGTGGCAGAAGCGAAAGATCAGGATATGAGTTTGATACAAACAATTACAACTCTGCACCTGTTATAGGTGAGGGTCAAGAAGCTCTTGCTGTAGCACAAGGACAAGACACAATGTCTCCACAAAAACCAGAGGACTCTGATATGTTATTAGAGGTTCCTCCAAGCAAGGGGTCAAAACCACCCCCATCAGATCCCAAACAAAACAGACAGTTTAGTCTTGGTGATGAAAACTATTTTCAAAGAAAGTTTAGAAACTTTAAGCTGAACATAGTTAATAACTTTGATCCGGTATTTACAATTGAAAATGCTATTAAATCAGAGTTTGGACCAGAGGCTGTTTCCGGGAGAAGGGTTACCGATGAAACTGACTTGTATCATGGCAGGGTAAAAACGGGGGTAGAAAAATTTGAACGAAAAGCTGAGAAGCTTATTAAGTTTATTACAGATAATGGTTACACAATCAAACAATACAACGAGTTTATTTATAACTTACACGCACCCGAAAGAAACGAATACATTAATACCCTCAGAGAACCCGGAAAACCCGGATCTGTTAAATATAAGGATAGGGGCTCTGGTATAAAAACAGATGATGCTATTAAGTACCTAAAAAGAAATGGCGTTATCTATGAAAACGGAGAGGCAAGAGCGGTAGCCAGCAAAGCAAAAATTTTACTTAAGGCATACAACGAACTTCATAAGCCAATCATTAATGACACCATAAAGTTATATGAAGATAATGGCTTGGTTGATCAAGAAAACCTAGCTGATTGGAAATCAAGATATAAATATTATGTACCTCTAGCAGGATTTGCGGCAGATACACTTGCAAAAGGATCAGAGCCATCAAGCTCAGGCACAGGCTCTGTTTCAAAAGCATTCTCTGTATCTGGATCAGAAGTAAAACAAGCCAAAGGTAGAATATCTAAGGCTGACTTTGCGTTAGAACAAACATTAGCAAGAGCCTCAGCGGCTGTCATTAGGTCAGAAAAAAACATTATTGTTAAGAAACTTGCTGATCTTGCAAGAGAGTTTCCTAACGATGATGTATGGCAAGTTAGAGGCAAGAATAAATTTATGGCAGCCAAGCCACAATGGGATGGAGAGAAGGCAATCATTTCATTTAAGGAAGATGGTAAAGAAAAAGTAGTTATTCTTAAAGACGAGAGATTGGCTAGAGGTTTAGCTGGCTGGGACACTGATACATCAAGTGGATTATTCAACGGTCTTGCAAAAGTAACTAGAGGTCTTGCGATGGTTAACACCGTGCTAGATCCTGAGTTTATGATTACCAACTTCTTAAGAGACTTCCAAACAGCAGGATTTAATTTAGCCGCTGAACAAGAACTTAAGGGTGGTAGAGCAGAGAACCTAAAAATCCTCGAAGAAAAATTTGGGTTTAAGAGTGTTATTAAAAACATGAAGACCCTTAAGAGGGGGGAAACTAGAAAAGAAATGAATGCCGAGGATCAACAATACTATGATGCATTCAAAGATTCAGGAGCAGAAACAGGATATGTAGTCCCTCCAACCATAGAAAAAATTCAATCAGACTTGAATAACATGGCTGAGATGTATAAGGGTACATTTAAGGGAAATACCAAAAAAGCAATTCAGTCAGTCTATAAACCAATTGAGGTTGCTAACACCGTTGTTGAAAATGCCACAAGGTTTACTGCATTTAAGGCTGCCATAGAGCTTCAGGGGGGAATAAACAAAGTAACCCCGGAACAAATTAAGAAGGCAGCAATATTAGCAAAGAACCTAACCATTAACTTTAATAGAAAGGGTGTAAAGGGTAACGGTCTAAATGCAGCGTACATGTTCTTTAACGCATCCATACAGGGATCAGTTAACTTTTTTAGGGGTTATGGACCCGGAGGACTTTCAAAAAGAAAGATGAAGCTTGCCGGTGGTCTTACATCTATAGGATTCTTTACAACCCTGTATAACTTACTTTCATCTCCGGAAGACGAAGATGGGATGCTCTATTATGAAAAGTTTCCAGAGTACAAGCATAAGTCAAACTATGTGATTATGTTATCAACACCAGATGTTGACCTTAAAAACGGAGAGCTTGAGTTCAAGAGAAGAGACTCAACAGAGGTAGTTAACCTCAATGGCAAACCTTTAGCAGTTACAATACCTCTCCCTTATGGCTTTAATGTTTTTCATAACTTCGGAAGAGTCATGGCAGAGCTCTTATACACACAATTAAATGATGATGGAAGAGAGATTACAAATGTCGTAGAGGCAGCAATTGATGTGGCTGATGCAATGCTAGGATCCTTCTCTCCAATAGGTATAGCAGAAACAAGATCTAAAGGATTTGGATCTATCTTAGATAAGACCATCAAGACAGGAGCCCCAACCGTTGCTAAACCTGTTGTTGAGTTAGCCCTGAATGAAAATTGGTTTGGTGCACCAATCAGACCTGAACAGTTCCCGGGTGATTACAGACCAAAAGCCCTACTCAGGAAGAAGAATGACAGTGAGGCTGTTGCAGCTATAACAGAGTTTATGAATAACATCAGTGGTGGAAATAAATATCTTCAGGGTGATATAGATATATCTCCACAAACAATAGCATACTTGGTTGCTTACGGAACCGGTGGTCTAGGAAGAACCGTAGGAAGAACAGGACAACTAGTTTTTGATGGCGTTGCAGAGATTGCTGAGAGAGGCTTCGGTCAGGGTCAAGGGGCTGTTAGAAAAAGAGAGCTAAATCAAATACCTTTTATTAGAAGATTGCTAGCTGTACCAGAGGATCATGTAACAAGTAAATTATATTACGATGCAAAAATTGATGTTGAGTCTTACGCTCAGGCTTATCTTAGAAATCAAAATGATCCCTCTGTTGATATGAAAGTTGCCTTTGATATGTATGATGCAAGACCAAATGCTTTAAGCCTATCGGATACCATACCTCTTTCAGATCCACGAACCAGAGCAAAAGTTAATGCACCTATTGAGAGAGTTAATAAAAACTTAAAAGCATTAAATGAAAATCTTGCTGCAAACGAGCAGTTCAAAAAAATAAATCCGAGATTCTATTACGAACAACAAGAAAGAATTGAAGAAGAAATATTAAAAGAACAAAAAAGATTTATAAAAATCTATAACGAAGCAATCAAAGCTGATAAAAAAATTAAGAAATAAAAGAGCGAAGCTACCAAAGTATATACTGTAAATAGGGGAAAATATGAACGAAGGTAGCCCCGCATGAAGGTATCAGATCCTAAGATATCAAAGATATTGTATTCTCACAAGCCTCACTTAGGTAATCCTTAGACAGGTGAGCGTATCTGTTAACTATATTAAAGTCGGACCACCCACCAAGATGTTGCAAAGTATGGAGAGGAGTTCCATTTTGCACATGATGAGTAGCCCAAGTATGTCTGATGTCGTGCCATCTAAAGCCCTCTAAGCCACACTTTTTAAGTGCCCTATACCATCCTGTATTAGATGTCCTAGAAAGCTTTCTACCGGCATATGTGAAGACATAGGAGCCATTCTTTTCTATGTTGTTCAATAAGTTTTGTGCTTCCTTATTTAACGGTACCGAAAGGGACCTACCATTTTTAGTTTCGTCTGCATGGATAGCAACCCAGCCATCCTTAACATCTTCCCATTTAAGATTTAGGCAGTTGGACATCCTGACACCTGTAACCAGAGAAAAAGCAAAAACATTTTTCAGGTGTTCAGGCAAAGCCTTGTGCAATTCAGCACATTGTTCAACAGTCAGAAACTTAACTCTACGAGCAGGCTCCTTAACTCTCTTGATGATTGGCTTTGTGTCCAACCAACCTAACTCTTCATAGCAGTAATTTAAAACTGCTCTGAGAAAATTGATGTATCTATTGACTGTACCGGGAGATTTTTTTATTCCCGATCTAGCATCCGCAAGATTTTCTTTGCTTAGTTGATTAACGGGCTTGTTACCAAAGCACTTGTTAAAGTATTTGATATAAGTTGCATCGTTCTTACCTTGGCTTCTACTTTCGTAGTATCTCTCTACAGCTTGATTAAAGTTTTTCATTTTGGTAACTGCTCCGGGTCAAACCAACCGCATGGATAATTAATCATTAAACCCCCTATAATTTTCAGCGTTTATTATTTCTTTCTTAATGTGATCAAGACCTTGATTAATTCTTAGAAAGTTTAAATCAGATAGATTTCTTTGCATTTCAAAAAACTCTCTTAGCGTTCTTTCAGTAACCTCAAATGTTTTTGCAAGGCTTCTCAAAGATATCCTGTATTCGTTTTTTAAAATTTGAATATCTTTACGCATCTTTATTTGTTGAATTTCTTTCATTTCAATTTTCAAAATTAAAAGGCTCTTTTCAGACCACAAGTGAGCCAAGCTTGCTTTAAAGGAATAAAATGGAGAACCTCGGTCTTAAACATTTTTACTTACCTTGCCCCCGGTAAGCCTTGTAAGATCTCTTACGATTTTTATTCATAGTAGCCATCGACTTAGGGTGCCTTCCAATTGAAGTACCCTTTTTGATGTGGTTAATTGTTTGAGTTGTTTTTACTTTAGGCATTAGGCTGCTCTCCTTGATAAAGTTCCAAGTGCTAATGTGTAAACATATTTGTCTGTCGTTAATGAGAATCCGTCAAAGTCAACTACAGTTTCTTCATCGGTCCTTTCAAAGTATGACTTAAGACTTAACAAGCTGGTCCATTCGTCAGCCATGATACCGTCAGTATACTTTTCTGATACCTCAACAAATGACTTGGTAAGTATTTCTTGCACATAGTCCTGAACAATTTTGTTAAGTTCAGATCTAGTGATAAGTTTCTTTGCTTTGGTTTTGTGATATCTCTGTCCGATCAAAACTCTTTGTTCGTCAGATAGATCGATTGATATATTAGTTTTCATATTTTTCCCTATTAAGTTATTCCCAGATGTTACTATACAATGTATACGAAGTCA
>MDTG01152430.1_pt1 | contig 20102 bp, 20 predicted proteins | sample 811421 | NCBI WGS metagenome assembly MDTG01 (sample SAMN05326645, study PRJNA326480) | marine metagenome | isolation source: seawater | place: Pacific Ocean: South East | collected 2011
GTTGATAGGCTGGATGTGGAAGCGCAGTAATGCGTGCAGCTGACCAGTACTAATAGCTCAATTGGCTTGATTTATGCACTGAAAAAAATTTTTATGTTACAATAGATTTGAATAATTAATAATTTTAATCGTACACTACCCTGTCTTTTCTTCTTATAAAAGGGCCATTAATAATCTCTATATGAATTGTTTGGTTAATTGAAATATTTTGATGAATAGTATTTCTTGGTAACCATATAACTTTATTATTTTTATCTAAAGAGATTTTCTGAATAACTTTTTTTTTATCATCAAAGATTTTAATAATTTGCTTTCCTTGAACATGGATATAGCATTTATCCTTTTTCGGATGCTTCTTTATTTCTGCAGTAAAATTTTTTTTTTGTAATATTACCATTACATTGATTTTAAAATCCTTACTTTGATGTAGGCAAATTCGTGTTTGATTTATTTTATTTTTTTTTAGTTTTTTTTCTAAGATATTGATTGTTTTATTATCAATTATTTGTATTAAATTTTTATATGGTATAAAACTTTGAGAAAAACTTGTTTTGTCTAATTTATAATTTTTCATAGGCAGAAAATTAATATAACAATTTAATTGACTTATGATTTTTATATGAATACCTGTTAAATAAATAAATAACAAATATTTATTATTTGTTCACTTACAGAAATGAAAAAAGTATTAATAATTGGAGGTGGATTTGCTGGTTGTGCGGTGAGCCATATACTTTCAATGGAACACGAAGACCTTGATATTTTGATTGTTGATACAGCAAAACACTTAGGCGCAGGTGTACGCACATTTAATTGGGGAGGTCATCCCTATACTTTTGGACCCAGACATTTTTTGACAAAAAATGCAAAAATTTATGAATTTTTCAATAATATTATTCCCTTAAGGGATATTTCACATCACCGTTTTTTAACCTATGTTGAAAAAGATGATAGTTTTTACAATATGCCAATTTCGTATGATGATATTTTTAAAATGCCTGATCAAGACCAAATATTTAAGGAACTAGAGGAAATAAAAAAAAATAAAAAAAACAACTTAGAATCCAAAAATCTTGAAGAATACTGGCATAATAATATAGGAACAATTCTTTATGACAAAATGGTGAAAAATTATAACAAAAAAATGTGGATGGTTAATGATAACAGGGTGTTTAAGACTTTCAAATGGACGACTAAAGGAGATCCAATTGCAAAAGGAGATAGAGCTGCTTTTGATGATGGTGTTTTTTCCTGTTACCCAATCGCATTAAATGGATATAATGATTATTTTGATATTGCTGTTAAAGATTCAAAAGTAATGTTGAATACAAGAATTGAAAAATTTAATCCTAAAAAAAAAGAGGTATTTATTAATTCTGAGAAATATAAATTTGACATCATTGTTTCAACTATAAGTCCAGATGAATTATTCGATAAATGTTATGGTGAATTAAAATATATTGGTAGAGATTTTCATAAAATTGTTTTACCAATGGAAAATTGCTTTCCTAAAGATGTTTTTTTTCTATATTATGCAAATATTGAGCAACATACGAGAATTGTAGAGTATAAGCAGCTGACTAATTATAAATCAAAAACAACTTTTTTAGGATTAGAGATTCCATCAAAAAATGGAAAATTTTATCCACTTCCTTTTGAGGACCAGCAAAAATTGGCAAAAAAATATCAAGATGAATTACCAACTAATTTTTTTTCAATGGGAAGGAATGGAAGTTATAGATATTCAGTAGATATTGATGATTGCATAGAACAAGCATTTGAAGTATCAAAACAAATTAAGAATAATTCCTGGGAGCATAGTGTTCCAACAGCGAAACATAGAAGGAATGATTTCGGCGAATATTAAAATTAATTTATGTTAACAGAAGAAGATATCAATTTTTTTAGGAAAAATGGTTATATTATTAAAAAATCATCTAACATTGAAAATATAAAACATTTCAAAAACATTGCATTAAATCAAGCTAAAAAAAAATTAAAAATTTCAAAAAATAAAATTAAATTAGAAAAATTACACAAATTTATAAATTTAAGAGAATTAAATAATTTTAGAATTAATGTTTATAATGAGTTTAATAAAAATAAGAATATTTCAAAACTATTTTATAACTCAGTAAAAGATGTTTTAGATGATTTAGTTGGTAATGAGCTAATGATGCAAAAAAAAATTAATATTTCTTTTCAATTTCCAAAAGACTTAAGTTCTAATTTGCCAATGCACTCTGACGTTATAGGCGATGAAAGCCCATTTGAAGTTGTTGTATGGATACCGCTAGTTGATGTGCAGCCAAATTCTAGCTCTCTTTTTATTGTAAATCCCAAAAACAATAAGTCTATAATGAGTCAGGTCATTAATACTAAAAAAAATTCAATTGAAGAAATTTATAAAAAAAATATAAAAAAATTTAAATTTTTAAAAGTTACTTTTGGAGAAGTATTGTATTTTTCTCCAATATTACTTCACGGAAATACATTAAATATTTCTAAGTTTTCAAGAATTTCGCTAAATTGTCGATTTAAAAGTCTCTTATCTCCTACAGAAATAATTAAAAAATCTACAAAAAATATTCCAAATTTTTATAAACCAATTAATGTTAAACCCATGACTAAAATTGGTTTTAATTTTTTAAATAAATTAGATAAAAATTATTATAAAAAATGAAATCTTATGCCGGTTATGTTTGTATGGAACCAGTGAATGGTATAATTTTGTCATCATCTGAGCAAAACCGTATTAATAGAGAATTTATTACAGAGAAATTAAAAGGTAATTATTTCATGTATATCAGTGAGCATACTATAAAAAAAAAACCTATAGTATTAATTTCATTATTAAAAAATAAAGAAATTAGTGGCGTGGTATTTGTTTCCTCGTTTCACTTACCAAATGATATTAAGGAAAGAAAAGAAATTTATAAATTAACGTTAAAAAATAAAAAAAAATTACATTTTATTAACGAAGACTATACATTTAAAAATAAAAAAGACATTGGTGATTTGGAAGATACTTTGATATTTAGAAATAATTTTTTTACATGTGTAACCATGTCCCTTAATAATAGATTTAAGGTTTTTTTGGATAGCGAGTGGGAATATATTTGAAATTAATATTGAAATGATGATAATTAAAATATAAAACACTTCTGATGAAAGTTAATGTTAAAAAGTTTCAATTTATTATTCCAAATACTAGATGGTTCGGTAAGAGATTTTGGGGATGGGATGTGCCAGGTGTAACAATATTGGCACCAATGTTAAAGAGTTACGGGTACGATGTTAATATACTAGAGGCAAATATTGATAACTTGGGCCCTGATGAAATTAAAGAAAGAATAAGAGCATTCAACCCAGACGTTGTAGGTATAAGTAACATGTCTATTGAGTATTGGGCTCAACTTCACGAGGTAGCAAAAATAACAAAAGAAGTTAGTAAAGAAATAGTCACTGTTGCTGGTGGAGTGCACGTTACAACTTTGCCTGATAGAGCTATGCAAGATGAAAATTTAGACTTTGTAATCATGAGTGAAGGAGAAGAAAGATTATTTCAACTTTTAGATATACTTAAAAAAGGTGATTATGATTTTACTGGTATGAATGGAATTCTCTGGAGAGACAAAGATACTTCAAAAATAAATAAAATAAAAAATATAGGTTGGTATGGCGCAAAAAAACATCATGCAACTTTAGATGATATATATCCCCCTGATTTTTCAATATATGAAGATCCAAAGAAATTTTTTTCTAACAAAGTTATTTCGGCAGGAGGTATGTCTTCAAGAAGATCACCAGTAGGATCAATGCTAACTTCAAGAGGATGTCCATATAAATGTAGTTTCTGTGCATCTCCTGTAACAACAGGACAGAAAATGCGATTTAGAAGTCCAGAAAATGTAATAAGAGAAGTCGACGTTTTAGTAAATACATACGGTGTTAAGGAAATCATATTTCAGGATGACGAAATGTATGCACACAGACAAAGAGCAGTAGAGATTGTTAAGCTTTTAAAAGAAAGAAATTATGACCTTGTATGGAAAAATCTCAATATAGCGTCTTGGAGATTAGATTTTGAACTTTTAAAATTAATGAAGGAAAGTGGCTGTTATCAGATAACTATTTCAGCAGAGTCAGGAAATGAGAGAGTTTTAAAAGATATAATTCATAAGCCTGCAAATTTACAAAATGCTATAGACGTTGTTAAATGGTGTAAAGAACTTGATATTGAAACTCAAGTAGATTTTGTATTTGGATTTCCCGGAGAGACGTGGGATGAAATAAGAGACACAACTAATTATGCCGACAAACTCGATGCTGATTCTGTGAAGTTTGCAGTAGCAACACCTTTCCCGGCTACAGAACTTCTTAAAAAAGCTGAAGAGGCAGGAATGTTTCCAAAAAATTACGATTTTTATACAAATGATTATTTAGGTTTTGCAAATCCGACTATGAGTTCAGAACATTGGACAGCAAATGATTTAAAATTACTTAGAGTGATGGAATGGGATAGAATTAACTTTAAAAATGAGGAAAAGAAAAAAAGGTATGCAAGGGTAAATGAGCTTACATTAGAACAATTAGAGGATTTTAGAATTCAAACTAGAAAAAATCTAGGAGTATATTTTGTTGATCAAGCTAAAGAGGACAGAGAAAAATCTACATTAAATGAAAAGAAAAATTCAGAAGATAGACGATGGAAACTAATAAGAGAAACTGCTAAAAAACAAGCTGAAATTTCAAATAATCAATCTCACGAGGTAATATAATAATTTTAGGCTTTATTAGTTTTGAAAACTGTAAAAGTCTTAATTACTGCTTCAATTAGTAAAGAAAACAATATAGTTGATGTCAGTGTATTTGTAAAAAAAGGTATTGCAAGTATATAACAATAGATAAGACCATCTAAATTATAACCGTAACTTCCATTAAGCCAAACACCAAAATTTGACAAAACGAAAAATATTATCGCGCTTGTTGTTACTCCAAAAATTCTAAAAATAAATGATTTTTTGAAAAAATTTGTTATTGAACCAATTGCTATTACACTACCCCATGTAAATAAAAGACTAGAGTGAAAACCTATAACAATATCAGTAATAAAAAATGCAATTACTACAACAGGAATGTACCTTAGACCAAAAAATGCCGGTATATAAAAACTTAATGCAATTAAACTTGTGAAATTAGGAGGATGCGGAATAAATCTACTAGCTGATAATAATAATAAAACACATAAAGCTACTTTAAAATAGTTTTTATAAGAATTTAATATCACTAATAAAAACTTATCATTAATTTTTAAATTAACAAGTTTTAAAATTTTACACCAAATTTTATATTCCTTTTTTCCTGGTTATAACCATGAGGCCTTTGATAGGTTTCATCAAATACATTATTTATTTTAATAAAATAATGCGTGCCTTCATTAATTAATTTAGAAATTTTTAAATCTACTAAATCAGTACTGTCCATCTCGATAAGGCTAAACGTTGAGGAATGAGTATCATAATGTTTACCATAATGATTGTAAGATAAATTAAATAAATAATTTCCAAAATTAAAATCATTTATTTTTTTCGAAAAATTAATACCATAAGTTTTTCTTGGTCTTCTAAGTTGGTCTGATCCATTTTCTTTTTTTGTATCTAAGATTGATGAAAAGAGATTAATACTATTATCATTTATTTTAATTTTAAAATTTGTATTAATTCCATTTTGTTTAAGGTCAACATCATCATTATCATTTTGATATTTATTGTTTATATATTCTATGTTATTTTTAATTGTTGATTGAAAACCTCTTATAGAAAATTTAAAATTATTATTAATTTCAAAATTTGAATATAATTCATATGTATTGCTTTTTTCTGGCATTAAATCACGATTTCCTGAATAACCGAAATTGTCTGTTCCATACATCTCGTATAAAGTAGGATTTCTCAAGCCAGTCATTGCTGACAAACCTAAATTGAATTTTTCAAAAATTTGTTCAAAATTAATTTTATATGTTTCGTTATATCCTGTTTGTTTATGATTGTCTGATCTAGCAAATAAAGAAATATTAGATTTATCAAATATATTTAATCCAATATTGCTATAGAAAGCTAAATTATCAAAATGTCCTTTTGTAGAAGCTTGGTATGATCCTTTATTATCAAAATGTCCCCAATTATAATTGTATTGTGAACCAAAACCTAAAGAAATATTTTCATTAATTAGTTTAGAATAATCATAATTTACACCAATTACTTCACTTTCATATTTGTCAATAATACTTCGTTCATCATATTCTCTGTCATAGATATTATAAAAAAAATTATAATTTTGCTTTTTGTTTCTGTCTAATTTTTCCAATCCAAATTGAAATAATCCCATACGATTGTCACCCGAGTAATCAGTTTGATTTGAAGTTGAATTATCATATTCTGATTTTGTCTTTCTTAAATAAACAGTATTGTGAAATCTAAAATTATTTTTTAAAAATTTTTCATAATTAATATTAGTTGTATAATTTACTACTCCATCGACTTCATCATTTGAATTACCTTTTGCACTAATCTTTTTACTTCTAACGTTTCCAATTTTAAAATTTAAGTTTGACTCATCTTTAGTGATTGTCTTATTTGCAGACAATTCATAATTAGAAATATTTTCTCCACTTATCGAAATATTATCTTTAAAGTCTCCTGTCATTATTATGTTTATGGCCCCTCCAATCGCATTAGAGCCAAAATGGGTAGCACTTGATCCTGGAAATACTTCTATTTGTTGAACGGTTTGTATAAAATCAACACCAAAATCATGCAAACCCTGAGTGGTTGATTGATCATTTATTGGTATACCATTTATCATTACTAGCGTATGATTAGAATTTGTCCCTCTTAAAAACATTGAGGCTTGCTGACCTTTTGGTCCTGACTGAGTAATATTTATATCCGGTATAGTATTTAGAACGTCTATAATATCAACTGCACCAATTTCATCTATCTGTTTTTTTGTAATTGTAATTTTATTAATTCCTGAAATTGATAAATTTGATGAATTTGGAATTGACTTTAGAATTTCAATACATGGTATATTTGATCTATTATCCCATTTACAATTGGCACTCTTATAATTTTCTGCTGAATTAACTATAGAAAAATTAAATACAAAAATTAAAATTAACAACCTGTACATTACACTTCCTTTCAAAAGTATTTTTTTTATGTGCCGCTGTTAATTTTTAATTAATCGAACTAGACTTTTCCTGGCCTTCATTCTCAGTGGACTTAACTGGGTGGCGCTCCGACTTTACGGTTGCAGGTACAGCTAACGTATTTCACGTAGATTTCCCACCATGCATTTCAGTCATGAAGTATTTAAAACAAATTAATCAGAATGTCAATTTACTATCAACATAAATTGATGTTATTAATATATTAAAAATAAAATTACTTGTTTATATTTAAAATACTTAAATAAATAAGCTTTATGATTGAATGGTGGAAAATTGATTACTCAAAGAATGATATCAATGCAATCGTTGATAGTATTAAGCAAAAAAAAGTAAGCCAAGGAAAAAATAATTCAAAATTAGAGCTAAAAATATCAAAATTATTAAATGTAAAATATTGTGTTACATCAACCAGTGGTACTACTGCGATAATGCTTGCTTTAAAAGCTTTAGGTGTAAAAAGAAATGATGAAGTTATCTTGCCTAACAGAAACTGGATTGCTAGTGCTAATGTTTTAAAATATTTAGGAATAAAGATAAAGTTAGTTGATATTAAAGGTGAAGGGCAAATAATTGATGAGGAGCAAATTGAAAAAAATATAAATAAAAAAACTAAATTAATTTTTCCGGCACATTTAAATGGAAAATCCTCGAATATGAAAAAAATTTTAGCGATAGGTAAAAAATATAATATCAAAGTTTTAGAGGACGCAGCTCAAGGATTAATGGCAACTAATGATGGTAAGTATTTAGGAACAATTGGAGATGCAGGTATATTTTCTATGGCTATGACAAAAATTTTATCAACTGGACAAGGTGGTTTTGTTGTTACAAATAATACAAAAATTTACAAACGATTATTAGAATTAAAAAATCATGGACTTAAAAATCCATTTGAATTGGATTGGAATATTAGAGGTGGTTTAAATTTCAAATTTACAGATTTACAAGCTTCTTTAGCTATTTCTCAACTAAGTTTATTAAAAAAAAGAAAAAAAAAGCTTATAGAAAATTATTTAATTTATAAAAAAGGAATAGAAAAAATTGATTTTATTGAAATCGTTCCTTATGATTTGAGTAAAGGAGAATTGCCTTTGTGGATTGAATGCAAATGTAAAAAAAGAGATAAAGTTATTAAAATTTTGAATAAAAATAAAATCCAGGCTCGTCAAGTTTACCCTTCCTTAAACAAGTTTGAAAGGTTCGGTAACCAAAGAAAAAAATTTGCTAATTCTGATTTTGTTGAAAGAAATTTTTTATATTTACCATCTGGAGTTAATATTAAAAAGATAACTATATATAAAGTGTTAAAAGTTTTAAATAAAATTTCCAATGTAATTTAATTAAGATGAAAAAAATAATATTATCTGATGATCAATTAAGGCAAATTAGTAAAAATTTGCATAAAAAAAATAAAAAAATTGTTTTAACTCACGGCGTATTTGATTTAGTTCATATTGGTCATATTAAATACTTTAAAGAAGCAAAGCAGCTAGGCGAAGTTTTAGTTGTGTCAGTAACATCTGATAGATTTGTGAATAAAGGATACAATAAGCCATATTTTGATGAGCAAAAAAGATTAGAATATTTGTCAAATATTGAATTAATTGATTATGTTTATTTGAGTGATTCATCTAGCTCAATAAAAAGCATAAAATTATTAAAACCAAATTTTTATGTTAAAGGAAAAGATTATAAGAAAAAATCGGGTGACGTTGCGGGTAATTTAAACTCAGAAATCAATGCACTTAAAAAAGTTGGTGGAAAATTTGAAATTTCAAAAAGTGAGTTATATTCATCAACCGAATTATTAAATTTTAGCTTCGATGATTTTAACCCAGCAAAAAAAATTATTAACAAAAGCTTAAAAAATTCAAATAATGCGAAAAAATTATTGATAGACGATTATAGCAAAATACTTAATCAAATAAAAAAAGATAAAGTTTTAATTTTAGGTGAAATTATAATTGACAAATATATATCTACTTTACCCTTGGGTAAACCTTCTAAAGAAGATATTCTTTCAGTAAATTTAGTAAATGATAACTCTTTTTTAGGTGGTACTGTTCCGATTGTAAAAATGTTAAGTGAGCTTTCGAATAATATTACTTTTTTATCAATTTATAAAAAAAAAGAGATTAAAAAAAAAATTAAATCACAATTAAAAAAAAATATAAACTTAAAGTTATTTAATTCAAATGAATACGTGGATATTGTTAAAACAAGATATTTAAATGATAACAATGCAAAGATATTTGAGACCTATCAACATAATTCAAAATTTAAATTTAATAATGATATTAAAAAATTTTTGAAAAAAAATATAAAGAAATATTCACACGTAATTATTAGTGATTTCGGGCACGGTTTAATTGACGAAGAAATTATTGAAATTTTAGTAAATAAATCAAAACACTTATCAATAAATGTGCAAACAAATTCTGGTAATAGAGGATTTAATTTATTTTCAAAATATAAAAAAGCAGATTTTTTGTGTTTAGATTTGGGAGAACTAAGATTGGGATTAGCTGATAGAATTAGCGAACCGGATAAATTATTCGAAAATAAAATTTTAAAAAATTATAAAAATATTATTTTAACACTTGGTGTTAATGGTCACATAGCAAGATTGAAAAATAGAAAAAATTTTAAATTTCCTGCATTAAATACAAAGGCAATATTAGATACAATGGGCGCAGGTGATGCATTTTATACCTTTGCTAGTTGTTTTGTTAAATATTCAAAAGATCCATTTTTAATTTCAATTATTGCTGGGATAGCGGGAGCAATAAAAACACAAATTATAGGTCATTCTAATTATGTTAAGATTTCTGATGTAGAAAAATCTTTTAAATCAATTATCAAATAAAATTGATGACTATATTAATTACAGGAATAAATGGATTTATAGGTTCAAACTTAGCGGTATACTTTCAAAAAAAAAATATAAATATAATTGGTATCGGAAGGAAAAAAAAAAATTATAAATTTCATTATATTAGATCCGATCTAATAAAACTAAAAAAAATACCAGAGAATATTGATACGGTAATTCATCTTGCCGCTGATAGTCCAACAAAAAATAATTATAAAAGGTTATTTAAATCCAATGTCCAAAGTTGTGAAAATTTAGTTAGGCTGGTCAAAAATTCCAAGATTAAATCAATTATTTATTGCTCTTCTTTTGCAGTTTATGAAAATAATCAAAACAAAATAATAAAAGAAAATCAAAAAATTTCAAAAAATTTATCAATTTATGCTTCCTCAAAATATGAGTGTGAAAAAATAATCTATAAAAAATTAAAAAATAAAAGAATCTCAATTACAATAATCAGACTTCCTGCTGTATTAGGAAGAAACTGTTACAAAAGTTCTTTTTTTCAATTAAAAAAAAAAATACTTTTAAATAAAAAAATTTTAATATTTAATTATGATAATTATTTTAACGGTATAATTTCAATTGATAGATTATGCAGTTTTATATATTTGATTTTGAAATTTAATAAAAAAAAATTTCAGACATTCAATCTTGGATCTACAAATCCAATAAAATTTAAAAAAGTTATTTTTGAACTGGCTAAATCTTTGAAAAAAAAACTTTATTATAAACTAGTGAACAAAGGTTCTTCTGCTATCATTGATATAAAAAAAGCAAAAAAAATAGGTTTTAAGCCAAATAAAACGATTACAGTAATTCAAAAATTTGCAAAAATATAAGATAATGAAAAAAGTATTTTTTTTTGGAGCTACAGGAATTATAGGAAAAAATTTTTATTCAATTTTCAAAAAAAAGTATAAAATTATACCAACCTATAATAAAAAAAAAATTAAATTCTATAAAAAATTTGACATAAAAAAAAATTCATTTTCAAATTTTATAAAATCTTATGGCATACCAGAGGCAATAATTTTTGCTATATCAATTTCTGATCATGACAAAGCTGCAATCAAAAAAAATGAATCATCGAAAGTTAATTATGATTTGATTATAAAAATGTTAAAGCAGATTAAAAACTATCCGAATACAAAATTGATATTCTTATCAACTCAAATGGTTTTAAAAGGTAATTGCTCATTTTCATCAGAAAATGCAAAACCATTACCCATAATAACATATGGTAAACAAAAGTTGAAAGTTGAAAAGTTTATTACTAAAAATTTTAAAAACTTTTTAATTTTAAGATTGGCAAAAGTTTATGGTCATAAATTAAAAGATAATAGTTTGATCACAAATTTTCTTTATAAAATTAAAAAAAATGTCAAAAAATTTTATGTTGCTAATGATCAATTTTTTAATCCTTTATATATTGGTGATTTAATAAAAATTATTGATTATGGTATTAAAAGTGAAAATAAAGGAATTTTTCATGTAGGTGGACCAAAAAGATACAGCAGACTAGAAGTCATAAAAAAAGTTTATGGTTATTTGAAAACTAAAAAAAAAATTAAAATAAAACTTATTGGAAAAAAATTAAATTCTTTTAACCAAATAGAAAGACACCCCTTAGATACATCTTTTAACATAAAAAAATTAAAAATTTATTTTCCAATTAAGCTCAATGATATTGATTATGTATATAAAAAAGTAATAAAAAATTATTTTTAAATTAATTCATTTGATTTAATTCGTTTAATTTTATTATCTATTCTGATCAATTTAACTTTTGGAAATATTCTGATTATATTTTTTTTTTTAAATTGTTTTTTGTATTTATTTATAATCATATCTGTATATCTTATTGCGATTATCATAAGTGTATTGTTTTTTGTATCATTAAAAAATTTTGAAGGACTATAAACAGGTCTTTTATTTAGAGGATTAAATTTTGAATACATTAATCTGTTATCGTCAATGAAATAGTCTATTTTTTTTTCTAAATTAAATTTTTTAATAATTGTAGTACTTGCAACAGAAGCACCAAAAACTACAATTTTGTCATTATAACTTTTTAATAAACTATGAATATTTAACTTTGTTTGATTTAGATATTTATTAAAATTTGCATATGTTTCGTAATTAAATAGGTATTTTTTTTCTTTATTTATAATTTTATTAATTTTGTTTTTGGTATGGATTGATTTACATTTCTCGTTTTTTTTAAAAATAATTCTTAAGCTTCCTCCCTTTGATTTTGTCTGTTCTACAAAATGAATTTCAAATTTTTTTTTTTTAAAAATATTTCTTAAATTATATAAAGAAAAGTAAAAAATATGTTCATGAAAGAATGTATCATATAATTTTTTTCTGATTACACTTAATATGTGAGAAGTTTCAATTATTAAATAAGATTTATTTTTTGAAATCTTGTTTATTGCATCAATAAATTCATTAAGGTAATCAATATTAGCAACTAAAAAGTTTACAGATATCACATCAAATTTAGTATTTTTTTTAAAAAAAATATTTGCAAGTTTTTTATTAAAATATGTATTCAAAACTTTAATATTTTTTTTTTCACATATTCTTTTAAATTTTTTTACTGGTTCGACTCCTAAAACTTGATAGCCACTTTGCTTAAATGGTTCTAAAAATGACCCATCATTACAACCGATATCAATAATTTTTTTATTAGCTGTTTTTATTTTAAAATTTTTTGTGAAGAATTTTTCAAACTTATAATAATGATTTTGTAAACCTGAAGTAACTGATATTTCGTAAAAAAATTTTTTATAAATTTCTTTTTCATTTATACTTTCATTTAACTGAAGTAATTTACAAGATTTACAGTATGAAACATTTAAAGGGTACTGATTAACATTTAACTTTAATTCTTTTTTGTTTAACCAAAAATCTCCTATTGGAGTTTTGTCAAAACTTATTACCTTTTTTAAATTTGTTTTACAAACTCGACATTTTGAATATTTTTTATACACAACAATTTATTTGATAAATTTAATTATAATTGATAGAGATGAAGACTATAAATTTCAAGTGTATTAAAATAAATTTCAATAACATGACAAAAATCATTAATTAATTAATTTTATAATATGAAAGTTCTTGTTACAGGTGCCGCTGGTTTTATTGGAAGTCACGTATGTGAAAGGCTTATTAATTCTAATAAAATTAAGAAAATCACTGCTATTGATCATTTAAAAGATGGCAAATTAAAAAACTTAAGAATTTCTCTAAAATCAAAAAAATTAAAATTTATAAAATGTGATATCAAAAATAAAAAAAAATTAAATTTAATTTGTTCAGGTCATGATGCAATTATTCACCTTGCAGCTTTATCAGATATAGTTCCTTCGATAGAGGAACCAAGAAGTTATTTTGAAACAAATTTAAATGGAACGCTCAACATTTTAGAAATTATGAGACTAAAAAAAATTAAAAGAATTATTTATGCAGCCTCTTCTTCTTGTTATGGTATCCCATTAAAATATCCAACTAGTGAAAATGAAACTATTGATACTAGATACCCTTATTCATTTTCTAAATTTATTGGAGAAAGTTTAATTAAACATTGGTCAAAAGTTTATAAAATTGAATTTATTTCACTAAGACTTTTTAATGTATATGGTACACGATCTCGAACTAATGGTGCTTATGGTGCAGCTTTAGGAGTTTTTTTAAAACAAAAATTAGAAAAAAAACCATTTACAGTAGTTGGAAATGGAAATCAAAAAAGAGATTTTGTGAATGTGAAAGATGTTGCGGATGCATTCTATAAATCTTTATTTACAAAAAATAAAAATCAAGTTTTTAATATTGGTTATGGTAAACCAAGCTCAATAAATAAAATGTTACAATTAATTGGAGGTAAAAAAATATTTATACCTAAAAGACCTGGTGAACCAAAAATAACTCATGCAAATATAAGTAAAGCTAAAAAAAAATTAAATTGGAAACCAAAAGTAAGTTTAGAGATTGGACTTAAAGAAGTTATTAATAATATAAGTTATTGGAAAAGAGCTCCTTTGTGGGACAAAAAAAGTATAAATTTAGCAACAAAAAAATGGTTTAAGTATTTAAAATAGATTTGATTAGTATCAATTATGAAGAATAAAATTTTTATCACTGGTGGAGCGGGATATGTAGGCTCTGCTTTATCTGATTATCTTATTGAAAAAGGTCATGACGTTACTGTCTATGATTTAATGTTGTATGGGGAAAAAGTATTTAAGAATTATGATAAAATTAAATTAATACAAGGGGATATAAGAGATATAGAGAAACTTAATAAACATTTAAAGGGCCAAGAAATAGTAATACACCTAGCTTGCATTTCAAATGATCCAAGTTTTGAGCTAAACCCAAGTTTAGGAAAATCAATAAATTTAGATGCATTTCAACCATTAGTAGAGTTAAGTGTTAGAAATGATGTTAGAAGATTTATTTACGCCTCATCGTCTAGTGTATATGGAATTAAAAAAGAAAAAAATGTTGATGAAAGTATGAGCTTGGAGCCACTTACTGATTATTCAAAATTTAAAGCTGATTGTGAAAGTATTTTATTTAAATATAAGTCTGATAATTTTGAAACAGTTGTGATCAGACCTGCAACCGTATGTGGTTATTCGTTAAGACAGAGATTAGATGTAATTGTAAACATTTTAACAAATCTAGCTTATCACAAGAATGAAATAACAGTTTTAGGAGGTAAACAATTAAGACCCAACATACATATAAAAGATATGATTAGATCATATGATGTATTAATTGATGCAAAAAAAGATTTAATAAATGGAGAAATATTTAATTCTGGATGGGAAAATAAAAGTGTAGATAGTATCGCTCAAGATGTGAAGGAAATTATAGGAGATAGTGTAAAAATCCTTACAAAGCCCACAAATGACAATAGATCTTATCACATTTCTTCTCAAAAAATGAAGGAAATACTTAATTTTGAGGCATCATCTACCATAAAAGATGCAGTTAAAGACTTGAAAAATGCTTTTAGTAAAAATTTATTTGTCGATCCACTTAATAATGATCAATATTTCAATATAAAAAAAATGAATAAAATTAAACTAGTATAAATAAAAATGAGTCAAATAAATCAATTTTTAGCAAAAGGTTATTTTATAGCTAATCTTGACAAAAGAGAATTAAATAAACTTGATAAAGTAAAGAAAGAAATCATTATCCTTCTAAAAAAAAAATCAAAATTTAAGATAAAAAAATCATCTAATTATTTAGAAAACTTTCATTTAAATATTAAAAAAAATAATCTAAATAAAATTAGAATTAATATTTTTAAAAAATTAAATAAAAATAAATTTAATAAAAGATATTATGATATATGTTCTAAATATATTGAACCTATTGTCGGTTTAGAAAACGTAATTCAAAAAAAAATAAATCTAAGTATTCAATTACCAAATGATGATAGCTCTTTACTTCCAGTTCATTCCGATACATGGGCAGGCGACTCACCTTTTGAAATTGTTGTCTGGATACCACTTGTAGATTGTAGGAAATCTCAATCGATGTTTATATTACCAAGAAATACAAAAAGTTTTAGAAATTTTAACAGAAAAAGTTTTAGGTCAGAAAAAGAGATAATGAATACGATAAAAAATGAAATTAAATTTATAAATATTAAATATGGTCAAATTTTAGTTTTTAGTCAAAACTTGCCACATGGAAATATAATTAATAAAGAAAAAAAAACTCGATGGAGCTTAAACGCAAGAATCAAAAGTTTGATGTCACCTTATTCTTCTAAAGGCATTTTGGATTTTTTTGATATAATTAAAATAATGCCTGCAACAAAATTAGGATTGAATTATGAGTACCCAAAATTTAAGTAATAAAACTTTAAGAGGTTATATTAGTTCCAGGAATATTAACGGATCATTTTACCCTCAAAATTTACAAAATTTATTAATTAGATCTTTTTCTACGGAAAATAATATAAATTTACAATTATCAGGCACAGAATGGAATATTGATAATTCATATGTAATGTTGAGGTCTATAATAAACAAAAATAATGATGGATTAATTTTTTTTAGTATTTTTCAAATTTACGATAGCAGGATTCCTCTAAGTAATTTTGTAAATAAGCTTCTTTTAAAAAAAAAATTAATAGTTTTTTGTTTAGAAAATTTGGTTATTACCAATAAAAATGATTTAAAATTAGTTTTAGATGCTTTAAAAATATATAAAATAAACAATTCCAAAAATTATAAATTAAATTTAAATAATCTTAAAAAAATAAGCAAAGTTTTAAAATGAGGCGTAAATTTCGTTAGATCTATATTTTGATAAACAATTTTCTGGTATAAGTTCATTAACCTTTCTTACGTTAGTAAAATTTTTTGATACTATTTGATAAATTTCGTCTTCAGTATTTGGTAGTATTTTTATTTTTCTAAAATCTATACCTTTGCCATACAAGAAATCAGTTTGATTGTAATCTTTAAATTTCATAACTGTATTTTCATTTAAAATAGCAGGACATAGTATTTCCCCTTTAGGGCATCCTTCTGTAATTGGGTAATGATCAAGCATTATTATTCTTGTATCCAAAATATGAGCAAGTAAATGTGATCCAGAGTTTTGGCATATATGTAATGATGATTTAACATATAAATAAAGAGACAATATTTTGATATCAATTTCAGGAGAAAAACTGTTAACAAAATAAGTATTTTTTAATTTATAGCTTTTTAGAGTATTTGTCGTTTCAGTGTCTAAAGTATGAATAAAAATATTATAATTATTTTGTTCTAACCATTTAATTGTTTTTATGTAGTTCTTTGCTTTGTAAGTTGTTCTAACTCTATCAAAATAAAAAAGTTTATTTTTGTTTTTAATTGGATATCCTCCATTCACTTCTCTAAAAAAAATATTAACAATTTTTCTACCTGTATTTACATTTTTTTTATTTAAAAAAATTTCACATTTTTCAATAATATTTTTATCTAGATCATGTTTTAGTTTTGGATAATATTTATCAAACTCATCAATCCAATATTGATGACTAGTATGTTCTAAAATTTTATTTTTATTTTCATCAAAAAATAAAACTTTTTTCTTTACTCTATATTTGTTGAAATTATCATTATTAAATTTATCGTAGTCTATTAAATTAATTTTTTTAAAATTTGAAATTATAAGGAAAATTTTTTTTAATAATGTAGAGTATACTTTAGCTAAATTTACACTGTTAGTATTTTTTAAAACAAGTGTTTCAAAGTAATTTTTGTATAATAAATAATGTTTTTGATTTGTTCTGACTGTCCCCGAAACTTGTATAGCTAAAAATGTTTGTTTTTTTTTTAAGTAATATCTTATTAAATAGTCTGCCATTAATACCTGATGTCCAAAAGCATGACTATGAAAAATTAGTATATTTTGATTTTTAAAAATTTTTTTTCTATTAATAAATAAAAAAAAAATAATATGTATTAAAAAAAAAAATGAAAAAAGAAAATAGAATTTATATTTAAAATTTTTTTTTTTAGGTAAAGTAAATAAACTCATAAAATCCATTGTAATTATTTTCATTTAAAATCCATTTCCATTCATTTTTATTGAAAAAAGATTGACATGTTAGAGCCCAACACTGGAGATTGAAAAGTTCTTTATTATTTCTGTAACTTTCTACGGCAATATATTGTTTTTTCGATACTCTTGTTAATTCTGTAATAGCTATTTTAAGATGATTAATTTGTAAATTATGAAAGCAATTAATTGAAATAGCTAAATCAAAGTATTTACTTTTAAAAGGTAATCTCTTCTCAGCTTTATGGATTTTTATAAATTCTTTTATCTCATTTTTAGATTTTGATTTAGCATACTTAGAAATATCTAATCCAACAATTTCTATTCCAGGAAGAATTTTTTTTATTTCATAAATTAAAAATCCTTTTCCACATCCTATATCGATTATTCTAGATTTGTTAGTTAATTTAAAATTTTTAATAATTTTTAATGCTACTGGGGTCTGAAACCCTTTAATAAATTTATATCCTCCATAACCATATCTTCTTTTACCATCCCAATATTCTCTACCGTATTTTGATGCAATGTTCATACATTTAACTTTTTCATCCAACATCCTATCTAGATAATTTCTTTTAGTTCTTAAGTGATTTTTTGTAATAATTTTTATCTCTTTCATAAATTTTTAAGAATATAATTTTTTATTCTATTAGTAGACATTCCATGTTTATCTAATAAATTTTCTTGATTTCCATATATATGTTTAAATTTATCTTGAAGACCAAATGTAATTATCTTTTTATTAAAATTATATTTATATGCTAGTTGTTGCACGATACTACATAGACCTCCAATTATTGAATGATCCTCAATAATAATAACTGTTTTATATTTTTTAAAAATTTTTTTTATATTAATTTCATCGAAAGGCTTTAGAGTGTGACAAGAATATATTGAGGGGTTTATTTTTTTTTTCAAAATTAAGTTTTTAATTTCAAATGCTTTATTTATTATAGGACCATAAGACAATATACATACGTTTTTTCCATTTGAGATTTTTCTTATTTTCCCAAATTTCCATTTTTCTTTTGAATAATTTGTGAAATTTTTCTCGCCAGACTTACCTATCCTCAAATAGATAGGACCTTTTTTATTTTTAACACAAAATTTTATAGACTCCTCTAATTCCAGTGGATCGCAGGGTGCAATAATTTTCATATTTGGCAAAGATCTTGCGATAGAAATATCCTCTTGAGTTAAATGTGTACCTCCCAAAGTTGAATAAATTGTACCTGCACCCATACCAACTATTGTGACTGGTAAATTTTGATAACATAAATCATCCCTGACCATTTCAAAAGGTCTATACAAAGAAAAAGTTGCAATTGTATAAGCAAAAGGTATTTTTTTTGAAATTGCCAATCCTGCACACACACCAATCATTGTTTGTTCTGCAACACCAACATTGATGAATCTACTTTTATGTTTTTTTTGAAAATATTCCATTTTTCCTGCAGGAGATATATCTGCAACTACAATATAGATTTTTTTATTTTTTATAGCTAGTTTTGCCAGGGTCTCTGAAAATTTATTTCTCATCAAGTTCTCTCATAGCCTTTTTAAACTCTTCTTTATTTGGAGATCTATAATGCCATATTGGCTTGTTTGACATAAATGATATTGGGTAACCTTTAGTTGTTTTAGCAATTAATACCATCGGTTTGGAATTATTTCTTTTATTTATTTTATTAATTATATCTAATGAACTATGTCCATTGCAATTTTTTACTTCCCAACCAAATGATTTAAATTTTTCATCAATAGGTGTTAAAGTTGGATGTGTATCCTTGTTACTTGTTGCACTCTGTAAATTATTATTGTCAATTATAAGAACAAGGTTGTTTATATTGTTAGAAGATATAAATAAAGATGCTTCCCAAACAGAGCCTTCCATAAGTTCACCATCACTCATAACAACAAATATAGTATTTCTTTTGTTTGTTATTGCCATTCCAGCGCCGATAGCTAAACCATGACCTAATGAGCCTGTCGAAGCTAAGATACCATTGTTAAAAATTTCAGGATGAACACCTAGTTTGCTATTTTTTTTACAATAAGAAAACAAAAATTTTTTTGAAATTATATTTAGTTTTTCTAATACTATATATTGAGCAATTCCAGCATGACCTTTAGACAAAATTATTTTAGATTTTTTTATTTTATTAAAATAAAAATACAAACAATCTAATATTTCAAAACAAGAGAATGAACCACCAATATGTAGAGCTGTTACTTTTTGAGAAATACTTAACAAAGTTTTTCTGTATTCCTTACATCTATCAATAGATTTATTTTTAAATATATTTAACATGAGAAATGGTGATATATAGTTTTTTTATAAATTAAATATAAAATTTTTAAATAAATTTATTAATGAAAATAGAAAAATTTAATATTGAAAAGGCTTATTTTGCA
>MDTG01276063.1_pt1 | contig 20102 bp, 21 predicted proteins | sample 811421 | NCBI WGS metagenome assembly MDTG01 (sample SAMN05326645, study PRJNA326480) | marine metagenome | isolation source: seawater | place: Pacific Ocean: South East | collected 2011
GACATAATCTTTTTTTTTTAAGTTTTGAGGCAATATAGCCTTAAGCGCTAACAAGTCAAGATTATTGAGACTAGAAATTGTCTTTTAAATCTCTTAATCTTGAAAAAACCTCATCTTCAGAAGAGTTATTTAAATTCAATGAATTTTTTATAATTGGGTCATCACATCTCAAAAATATATTAGTTTTAATTTCCTCTCTGATAGTTGTAGGTACGGTTGGTCGACTATTTTTTAATTCAGTTTCAATTTTTAATATCTTTTCTTTTAAAAAAAAATTTTTTGGGTCATACTTTAGGCAAAAGTCTAAATTTGATTTTGTATATTCATGTCCACAATAAACTTTTGTATCATTAGGAAATTTCTTTAATTTATTTAAACTATTTAGCATTTGCATATAAGTTCCCTCAAAAACTCTTCCACAACCATAATAAAAAAGAGTGTCACCACTAAACAACAATTTTTCTTTACTACTGAAAAAAACTACATGATCTAATGTATGACCAGGCGTTGAAATAACTTCAAAATCTATAAAACTAAATTGTATTTTTTGTTTATCACTCAATATATCAGTAGTGCCTTTAATATTAATATTTGGAGAATAAACTTTTATATTAAGTTTTTCTTTAATTTCTTCAATGCCTTGAGTGTGATCCGAGTGATGATGTGTTATTAAAATTCCATTTAAATTTAAATCTTTAGAATTTAAAAAATTAAATATTGGTTTTGGTTCTGAAGGATCAAGAACCAATGCATCTTTATTGTTTTCAGAGTAAATTACATAAGCATAATTATCACTTAACTGTTTTATTATTTCAACTTTGATTGCCATTTATCTTTGACCAGCTATTATTGATGCACTTGGAACTATTCCTTGTTTTGACTTAATTTTAATAGGCTGAACATTATTATAGCTTAATAAAAAAATTGCTTCACTTGTAAAAAGATTTATACCAAATGAATTTTCTTTTATGTTAAATTTTTTTCCATTTGAAGTTAGGCCGATGCTTTTTTCAATAACTATATTTAAATTTCTACATAATTCTTGAAAATCTTTTATCGTAAAAAAATGTATATTTGGAGTTTCATACCATGTGTAAGGAAGTCCTTTGGTTATTGGCATTTTACCTTTTAGCATTAGTTGAGTTCTTATTTTCCAATGTCCAAAATTAGGAAACGAAACTATAGCTTTGTTTCCAATTCTTAAAAGTTCTACTAAAATATCTTTAGGTTTAATCATAGCTTGTAATGTTTGGCTGAGGATAACATAATCAAAACTTTGATTAGAGTATTGATTTAAATCTTTCTCAGCATTTCCTTGAACAACTTTATTACCTGAACTAATTGCTAATCTTGCTAGGTTTGGATCTAATTCAATTCCTCTTGTTTCTGCATTAAGATTTATTTCTAGTTGTTTTATTAAACCACCTTCACCACAACCAATATCTAACACTTTTGATTTTTGTTTAATCAAAGACTCTATCAACTTCCAATCTTTTCTGATACTTTTTAAGTCCATAATTAGTTGCCTTTTACTTTTTCAAAATTACTTTCTAAAAATCCTGATATTGTTTGATCCAATTCAGGTTCATCTAATAAAAAACTATCATGACCTTTGTCAGTTTCAATTTCAGTAAAGCTTACTTTTTTACTGCTATAGTTTAAAATATTAGCTATTTGTTTATTTTCTCTAGTTGGAAATAACCAGTCAGATGAAAATGAGATTATTAGATAGTTAATGTGGTTGTTTGGAGATGTTGGATACTTAACTAATTGCTCAAATTTTTCTACCACATCAAAATAATCCATTGCCCTTGTTAAATATAAATAACTATTTGCATCAAATCTTTTTACAAATGATTGACCTTGATATCTAAGATAACTTTCTATTTGAAAATCTGCATCAAAACCAAAAGAAATAATATCTCTTGATTGTAACTTTCTACCAAATTTTCTATGCATTGCATCATCTGATAAATAAGTTATATGAGCTATCATTCTTGCTACTGATAAACCTCTTTCAGGGATTGTATTTTTTTCAATATAGTTTCCTTTATTCCAGAGTTCGTCATTCATTATAGCTTGTCTTCCAACTTCATGAAAAGCTATATTTTGAGCTGAGTGCTTTAAAGCTCCTGCTATATGTATTGCATTAACTATTCTTTCTGGATAATCTATTGACCATTGCAAAACTTGCATAGCTCCCATTGAGCCTCCGATTACAGCAAAAATATTATCAATTCCCAAAGCATCAATAAGTAATTTTTGAGCTTTGACCATATCACTAATTGTAATAGAGGGAAAATCAGTTCCAAAAATTTTTTTTGTTTCTAAATTTGTTTCTTTTGGGCCTGTAGAACCAATACAACCACCTAAAACATTTGAGCAAATTACAAAATATTTATTGGTGTCTATTGGTTTATTTGGTCCAACCATTCTATCCCACCAGCCGTTTTTATTACTTATTGGATTTTTATCAGCGACAAACTGATCTCCAGTTAAAGCATGACAAATTAAAATTGCATTAGTTTTTTCAGAATTGAGTTTACCATATGTTTTATAAGCAATTTTAAAATCTTTAAATTTAAAACCTGAATCAATAATTAAATTAGCATTAGTAAAATATACTACTTCACAATCTAACTCGTTGTCACTTTTAATTTTAAAAGAATGGTTCATATTTATATTCATAACCAAAAAAAAACCGCCTTATCTTTAGGCGGTATCATCGCTTTAGCTGTTTACAAAGATACACACCCGCAAGCTGTCTCAAATCGGTGTATTAAAAAACCTTTAAATTAATAGGTATTCATAGTCAATATCTCATATCATATTGATAAAATACCGGTTTTCTTTGATTTAATGATATTTAATTAGTAAAGAGCCTAAAATATTATGAAAAATGATAATTTAAGATCCCTAAGAGGGGAAATAGATACCATTGATGATAAGATACTACAATTAATTGTAGAAAGGACGTCAATAGTTGATCAAATAGGCATACTTAAGGAAAATACTTCTGAGGTTGTAGATATAAATAGGGAGTCTGAAATTATAAAAAGGTTATTAAATTTACATAAAGGAAATTTTTCAAAAGATAGTATAGTAAGAATTTGGAGAGAAATTTTTCATACTTCGGCAAATATTCAACTTAAAGAAAATAACATATTAAATCCAAAACGAGGAATAAATTCTATTAATTTATATAGTGGAGGAGTTTCTACAGTTACTGGTCATGATAAAATTATAAAACTTTCATCTAATGAAAGTCCATTTGGTCCAAGTAAAAAAGCAATTGAAGCTTATCAAAATTCCTCACACAAACTCTCTAGATATCCTGAATTAACCGCCGATTCTTTGCAACAAGAAATTGCAAAAAAATATAATTTGAATGCAAATCAAATTATTAGTGGCACAGGTTCTGATGAAGTTTTAATACTTACAATGTTGACTTTCTGCTCTCCAGGGGATGAAGTAATTCATGCAGAGCATGGATTTGAGATGTATCCTATTATGACTAAGTATGCAGGAGCTGTATCAGTCTGTGCTTCTGAAATTGATTTTAAAATTGATACCTCATCAGTACTTCAAAAAATCAATGACTCTACTAAATTAATTTTGATTGCAAATCCTAATAATCCAACAGGAACTTATTTAAATAAAGATGAAATAAAAAATTTATTAAAAAAAGTTCCAAAAAATATTGTTGTGGTAATTGATAGTGCTTATGCAGAATTTGCAGATGCCGACGATTATGATAAATCATTTAACTTAATTGATGAATTTGATAATGTTCTTATTACAAGAACTTTTTCTAAAGCCTTTTCTTTAGCAGGACTTCGTCTTGGATGGGGTTATGGAAGTAAAAGTCTTATCGATTTAATAAAAAAAGTAAGACCGCCTTTTAATCTACCACCTGGAGCAATTTCAGCTGGCATTGCTGCTTTGAATGATAGCGAACACCTCAATATGGTTATTAAACATAATTCTGAAACAAAGAATTGGTTTATAGGTGAGTTAAAAAAATTAGGCTTTATTGCATATGATACTCAAGCTAATTTCACATTTGTTAATATTCCAAAAAATGAATATCAGAATGCGAATGCTATAAATGAATATCTTTTATCAAAAGGCATAGCTGTAAGATATTTGTCAAGTTATGGTTTGCCTGATTCGCTTAGAATAACTTTTGGAAAAAAGGATGAATTAGAAAAAGTATTAGAATTATTACAACAATTTAAAAATAATGAAAAATAATATTTTTGAAACAGTTCTAATAATAGGAATGGGTTTAATAGGTTCATCTATAGCTAGAGCAATAAAAAAAAACAAGATTTCTAGTAAGATTTACGGATTAGATACTAATAAAAATGTTTTAGAAAAATGCAAAGAATTAGATCTGTTGTCTGATTCTAAAAATGATATTAAAGATTTTCCATTTCAATTTGATTTAGTAATTATTTGTTCTCCTTTAGGCACATATAAAGAAGTTTTTGCATCATTAAATAGTTTTGTTAATAAATTTACTTTAGTAACTGATGTTGGTTCTACAAAATTTTGTGTTCAGGAAGATTTTAAAAACTATTGTAATAATAAAAACATCCATTTTATTCCAAGTCACCCAATAGCTGGATTAGAAAAAAGTGGACCTGAATATGGTTTTGCTGAACTTTTTGAAAATCGATATTGTATTATTACTCCTATAAAAGATAAAAATAAAGAATATGAACAAGTCAAATCTTTTTGGCAATCAATTGGAATGAAAGTTGAATATATGGACGCTGAATACCATGATCGTGTCTTAGCTATGACTTCGCACATACCTCAATTAATTGCGTATTCAATAGTATTTACTGCAAATGAACTTGAAGAAAAATTAAAAGATGAAGTAATTAAATATTCTGCAGCTGGATTTAGAGATTTTACAAGATTAGCTGGAAGTGATCCTATAATGTGGAGAGATATATATTCAATGAACAAAGATGCAGTAATAGAGATGCTCGGCCGTTTTACTGAAGATTTAACTACTTTACAAAAGGCTATACGAAATAATGATTCTAAATTCTTAGAAGAAACTTTTGTTTCTACAAAAAAAATAAGAAAAGCTATTGAAAAATTAGGTCAAGCAGGTTCATTTGATCCAACAGAAAAAGAAAAAAAATAGTGTTATCTAATTTTTTTTGTTTCTTCTTCAATTGTTTGCTTAATCTTTTCTAAAACTTCTCTATTTTCTAGTTCAGAGTTTATAACTTTTAAAAAACTAATGATTATTTTACCTTCTCTTTTTATAAATGTATGTTTAGGCCAACAATAACCTGAATTAACTGCAACTGGCAAAACCTTTGCTTTAGCTTCTTTATAAATCCCAACAATTCCAGATTTATAATCTGGAGGTTCATCTTGTCTTTTTCTAGTTCCTTCAGGGAATATTATAATTGAAAATCCTTGATTAATTCTTTTTGAAGTTTCTTTTATCATTTGTCTTATTGCTGAAACCTTTTGAGACCTCTCAATTGATATCATGTTAGCTTTTTTTAAATATTGTCCAAATATAGGAATATTAAATAACTGTTTTTTATGTATGAAAATTGAATTATCAATAAAGTAATATAGCGCAAAAGTTTCGAAAGCAGATTGATGTTTTGATGCTATTAAACATGGATAATTTGGTATATTTGACTTTCCTTTGATTTCATATGTTATTTTGCATGTAAACTTCAATAATTTAAATATTCCTAAAATCCATATCTTAGCAGGTGTTCTTATATTTTTTTTATTAGAAAATAAAAAAGGAATGAAAATAATACCAAGAATAATAGTCCAAACCCCAAGTAAAATATAAAAAATTATTGATCGAAATATCATTGTAATAATAATTGATTTATATAATTTCAATTGTCATTATATATATATATTATGTTGATACTCTGTTCTTCCTGTAAATCAAAATATCTTGTTAATTCTGCAGATTTAAAGCCCCATGGACGAACAGTCCAGTGTGCCAAATGTGGCCATAATTGGTATCAAACAGCAAGTTTGGAAATTGACGAAGATTTTAGTCGTTCTGCCCCTTCAACCTCAAATGAAGCAGAAGAACTTTCTAATGATCATAAAAAGAATAAACTTCCTTCTACTATAGTGAAGGAAGAAAAAGTTAGTTATTTAAACTCATTACTAGTTTTATTTTTATCATTTTCATTAATTATAATTTTTTGGATATTAAAAAAAAATGGAATAAATTCATTTGTATTAATCAATTATTATATCAAAGAGTTTTATTTTAATTTTAAAATGATTATTGATGATTTGGCAAAAATTATTTTTGAAATACTTAATTAATTATCCAATCGGGAATAATATCTTTTTCAATTAATTTTTCTATTTTTTCATTTTTTCTAATAATAGAATATTTATTTTTGTGTATTAATATTTCTGCAGGCAAACTATTTGAATTATAATTTGAAGCCATCACAAAACCATACGCACCAGTATCACATATAGCAATATAATTACCAATTTGTTGTTCAGGCAATTTTATATTTTTTGATAATATATCCGAACTTTCACATATTGGTCCAGCCACTGTATATTTTTTCTTTTTTCTATTATTAGAAAAAGATTCAATTTTATGAAAAGACTTATACAAAGATGGTCTTAGAAATGTTTGCATACCAGCATCTGTAATTAAATAATTTATTGAACCGTTTTTTTTTGAAGTTATTATTTTTGTTACTAATATTCCAGAATTAGCCACTAAATATCTTCCAGGTTCTATAGATATTTTAAAATTTTTTTTCCCAAAATGTTTATCAATTAATCTAGAAATCTTTGATAGATTTATCTCTTTTTCTTTATTATAGGTTACCCCAAATCCCCCACCTAAATCTAAGGAATTAATTTTTAAATCATTATTAGAAAACATCTTTATAGCTTCTTTTATCTTTATAAAAACTTTTTCAAAAATTTTAATATCATGAATTTGACTTCCAATATGGCAACTAATTCCACAGAGTTTAATATTATCAATATTTTTTAAAATTTTAAAAACTTTTGGCAATTGAGAATAAGTTACGCCAAATTTATCAGTTTTTCTTCCTGTAGAAATTTTATCTAAAGTTTGAGCATCCACATCTGGATTAATTCTTATACCAATTTTTGTTTTAATACCTAATGATTTTGATAATGAATTGACTAATTCTAATTCATTAAGAGACTCAATATTAATTTGCCTTATCTTTTTTTTAATTGCAAATTTTAAATCTTTTTCAGACTTTCCAACTCCTTCGAAAATTATTTTATTTGGACTTATGCCTGCTGTTAAAGCTCGCTTAAGTTCTCCTAATGACACAACGTCTGCTCCTGAACCTAAATTTTTTAGAATTGAAATTATTGCTAGATTAGAATTAGCTTTAATAGCGTAAAATATTTCAGCATTTATATTTCTTTTTATTTTATCATATGCATCTTTAATTGTTTTTTGAGAATAAATATAAAAAGGAGTTTCGATCTTACTAGTTATTTTAAGAAGAGATACTCCTTCAACGAAAGGCTCGTTTTTTTTAAATTTAATTGTCATTAGTTAGTTTGAATTACTACAGATTGCTGACGTTTCTTTTCTTCTTCTAATTTTTTCATACAAGTTTCATCACAAGGATAAGTAATAATTGATTTGTCCAATTTATCTTCAGGTAAGCTTAGTGGACCTACTTTGCCACATGCGCTTAATATTAATAAAGGGGTAACTACAATAAGTATCTTTAAATTTTTCATAGATATTTTTTTATAGCATATTGAATAGACTTTTTAACATTTTCTGGAGAAGTTCCCCCAAAACTTGATTTTGTTTTCATACTATTTATAGGAGATAAGACTTTAAATACATCTTTTGTTATATTTTTTTCAAATTTTTGTAATTCATTTACTGATAATTTATCTAATAATTTTCTTTTTTTACTAGCATATCTTACTATTTTTCCTGTTGTATTATGAGCATCTCTAAAAGTATAATTTAATTTTTTAACTAACCAATCAGCAAGATCAGTAGCAGTAGCATAAGAATTATTAACTGCATTAAGCATTTCTTTTTTATTAAATTCTACATTATTCATAATCTCAGTCATTACTTTTATACTTAAAAAAACTTCATCATAACTATTAAAAGTTATCTTTTTATCATCTTGTAAATCTTTGCTATAAGCAAGAGGCAGTCCTTTAAGAATCATTATCATGCTATTTAAATTACTTGCAACTATAGAAATTTTAGATCTTACAATTTCAGCACCATCAGGATTTTTTTTCTGAGGCATTATTGAGCTTCCAGTTGATAAATGATCTGGTAATTTTACAAAATTAAAATGTTGACTTGCCCATAAGATTATTTCTTCAGCAAGTCTTGATAGATGAACTGCTATCATTGTCAGAGCAAAATTAAATTCAACTACAAAATCTCGATCTGAAACACTATCTATAGAATTTGTAGTTGGCTTTTTGAAACCTAATAATTTTGATGTTAATTTTCTATCTATTGTAAATGATGTACCTGCTAAAGCACCAGATCCTAATGGATTTTCATCCAAAAGAGTATTACAATTTTTAATTCTATTACGATCTCTTCCAAACATTTCTACATATGCTAAACAATGATGAGATAATGAAACTGGTTGTGCTATTTGTAAATGAGTATAACCTGGCATTACAGTCAAAATATTTTTTTTTGCTATATTAATTAGAGATTTTTGTAATTGCTTTATTTCATTATCTATAAATAGAGAGTTATTTTTAATCCAAAGTTTAAAATCTGTCACAACTTGATCATTACGTGATCGCCCTGTATGCAACATACCTGCAACATCACCTATATTTTTATGAAGTAAAGATTCTATATTCATATGAATATCTTCACATTTAGAATCAAATTTAATTTTACCAGAATTTATATCTCCCATTATTTTTTTTAGACCACTTAAAATCTTGTTGCCATCTTTATCAGAAATTATTTTCTTTTTAATAAGCATTTTGCAATGAGCGTTAGAAGCTTCAATATCTTCTTGATAGAGTCTAAAATCAATATTAATAGAACTATTAATTTTTTCTAATAATTTTGAAGCATCTTTGTTCAAAAATGCATTTCGTGCTGGGTTTTTTTTCATAATCGAGCAGCCTATTAAGAGATATTTAAATTAATTTCTACCTCAATACTTAAATAATTTACATATCCTTATTTTTCCTTATATAAGCTTGGATTTAAAGGAATTAATGAATTTCAAAAAAGTTGTAATTATTGGCTCAGGAACGATGGGAAGTGGTATTGCAGCACAAGTTGCAAATGCAGGAATTAACGTTACTCTTTTGGATCTACCTTCAAAAGAAGGTCCAAAAAATCAAATTACAGAAAAAGCCAAAGATAGAATTCTCAAATCTAGACCGCCACTATTAGTTGAAAAAAATAAAATTGATTTAATTGAAGCTGGGAATATTGAAGACAATTTTAATGAAATTAAGGATGCAGACTGGATTGTAGAAGCTGTAGTTGAAAGAATTGACATTAAACACGATATTTATAAAAAAATAGAAGAAGTACGAAAAGATGATTCTATAATTTCATCTAATACTTCAACTATTCCACTTAAAGTGTTGTCTGAAAAAATGTCGGATCAAATGAAAAAAAATTTTTGTATTACACATTTTTTTAATCCTGTTCGTTATATGGGTTTGCTTGAAATTGTAACAGAGCCGATCAATGATAAAGAAAAAATTGATATGCTAAAATCTTTTTGTGATGAAAAACTTGGTAAAGGAGTAATTATTTGCAAAGATACACCAGGTTTTTTAGGAAACCGCGTTGGTGTTTATGCAATGCAAGTTGCTATGACTGAAGCCTTTGAAATGGGACTATCAATAGAAGAGGCTGATGCAGTATTTGGAAGACCAATGGGAATTCCAAAAACAGGTGTATTTGGATTATATGATTTAATAGGCATAGATCTTATGAGAGATGTTCTAAAGAGTTTTATTAAAGAACTTCCAAAAGAAGATCCATTTCATGAAGTAGCTCAAGAAAACAAATTTATTACAAAAATGATTAATAATGGTTACACAGGAAGAAAAGGTAAGGGCGGTTTTTACCGAATGAATAAAGAATCTGGGCAAAAAATTTTGGAAGCAATTAATTTACAAACTGGAAATTATTCTCCAGTAAAAAAAATTAATTTAGATCTTGGCGACACTATGAATCTTAAAGATTTAAAGAATTTGAAAGGTAATTTAGGAGATTATTCAACAAAAGTTATATCAAAAATAACAAAATATGTTGCCTCTTTAATACCTTCTGTCACAGAAAGTAAAAATAATATTGATGAAGCTATGAGATTGGGTTTTAATTGGACAATTGGCCCATTTGAAATGGCAGAAGATCAAAATGATGAAATTAAACAAAATTATTTAGATAGTACTTTATTAACATTAAGAAGAATTAAGAACAGCAAGCAAAACTATCTTAAAAAATTTAATAATTCTGCAAATTATTATCATTATGAACCAAATGAATATAATATCGTGGAGTTTAAAACAAAAGCTAACGCTTTAGACTCTAATTCAATGGATATGTTGAAATTAGCTTCAGACAAAAATTTAATTATTATTAATGATTCAATGCAATTTTCTGCCGGGGTAAATTTAAATTATGTTATGGAATTTGCAAAAGATAAAAAATGGAATAAAATTGAAAAATTTATTCGTGATTTTCAAGAGACTTGTAAAAAATTAAAATATTCAGAATTTCCTGTTATTTCTGCTCCTTCAGGTTTAGCTATAGGCGGTGGATTTGAAATTGTAGCTCAGAGTAATTATTCAGTTATGCATACAAATATTGTTTTAGGTTTAGTAGAAACATTAGTTGGATTAATTCCAGCCGGTGGAGGCTGTAAAGAAATGTTATGGAGATGGATGCAATCTCAGGAAGCAAAAAATGATCCTGATTATGCTCCACTCAAAGTTTTTGATTTAATAGGCTATGCCAAAACAGCTACATCACCCAATGAGGCATTTCCCCATAAATTTATTTTAAAAAAAGATAAAATAGTAATTAATAGAGATAGATTATTAGATGTATCGGAAAAATTATTAGCAGAAGTTTCTAAAGATTATAGTATCCCCAAAAAACCTGTTTTTAAATTATCTGGTCAGTCTGTTAGAAATAAGATGTATGAAATTTTAGAAAAATTATACATGGATAAAAAAATTTTAGATCATGGGTTAGAAGTAGGAAAGCAATTAGCTTTCGTTTTAAGCGGAGGAAATACAAATATTAACAATATTTTAAGTGAAGAAGATTTATATGCATTAGAATTAGAGGCATTTATGAACCTTATTCAAATGCCTAAAACTCAGGAGCGTATAAAACATACTTTAGATACAGGAAAACCATTAGTAAATTAGATAGTTTTCTTGTAGAAGTCTTAATTATTTTTTTGTGAGGAAAAGTTGACTAATTTTGATAAAAATTTAGATAAAAATTCTGCAAATTTTGTTCCACTATCTCCATTAAGTTTTATTTCACGAGTAAAAGATATATATCCAAATTATGAGTCGTTAGTTTACGGCAAAAGAAGTTATAATTGGCTTCAAACATATAATCGATGCACTAAATTTGCGAGTGCTTTGACAAAAAAAGGTATTACTAAAGGTGCTACAGTTTCTATTATTGCTGCTAATACACCAGAATTATTTGAAGCACATTATTCTATTCCCATGACTGGAGGTGTAATTAACACTATAAACACAAGACTTGATGCAGAAACAATAGCCTACATTTTAGATCATAGTGATGCAAAATTGTTGATATCAGATACTCAGTTTTCACCTACTATAAAAAAAGCACTTAAAATATTAGGCAAAAAAATACCAATAATTGATATTCACGATGATCAAGCAATATTTAAAGAAGGTGAAGGAGAAAAAATTGGTGATTGGACATATGAAGAATTTCTTGAAACAGGTGAAGAAAATTTTAATTGGTCATTACCTGATGATGAATGGCAAGCTATTTCTTTAAGTTATACCTCAGGTACTACAGGTAAGCCAAAAGGTGTGGTCTATCATCATCGAGGTTCTTATTTGATGTCAACAGGCAGTGTAACAGCTTGGAATATGCCAAACAAATTAACTTTTCTTTACACTGTGCCTATGTTTCATTGTAATGGATGGGGCTACCCTTGGACAGCTGCATTGATACATGCTAAAATTATATGTTGCCGATATATTATAGCGAAGGATATTTACAACTTAATTGATAAATATAAAGTTACTCATTTTGGAGGTGCACCTATAGTTTTAAGTTTAATAGCAAATGCAAATGAAAAAGATAAAAAAGAAATCAAACATAAAGTGTTTGTACTAACAGCTGGAGCTCCTCCAACAAGTGCTATATTAGAAAAAATGGATAGTCTTGGTTTTGAAGTAATGCATGTTTATGGTTTAACGGAAACTTATGGACACATTCTGCAATGTGCATGGAATGAAGATTGGAATCAACTTTCAAATGCTGAAAAAGCTGACATAAATGCTAGACAAGGAGTTCGTTACCCAAATACGGAAGAAGTATGTGTTGCGGATCCTGAAACTTATAAACCTGTTCCAATGGATGGAGAAACAATGGGCGAAATTCTCATTCGAGGTAATATTGTAATGAAAGGTTATTATAAAAATAAAGAAGCGACAGAGATATCAATGAAAAAAGGATGGTTTCATTCTGGGGATTTAGCAGTTGTTTATCCTGATGGATATATTCAAATCAAAGATCGCTCTAAAGACATAATAATATCTGGAGGTGAAAATATATCATCTGTAGAAGTAGAAAATGTAGTTGCAAAACATCCAGCAGTATCTTTGGTAGCAGTTGTTGCTAAGCCAGATGAAAAATGGGGTGAAACACCATGTGCTTTTGTTGAATTAGCATCAGGAAAAAATGTCACAGAAGAGGATATTATTCAGTTTTGTAAAGAAAATATGGCTGGATTTAAGAGACCAAAATATGTTATCTTTGGAGAATTACCTAAAACTTCAACAGGTAAAATTCAAAAATTTGAGTTAAGAAAAAAGGCAAAGGAGATATAAATGGACCCCAAAACTTATAAATTTGATACACTAAGTCTGCACGCAGGATATATGCCTGAAAAAAATGCAGGATCAAGACAAGTTCCTATCTATCAAACAACTTCTTATTTATTTGATGATGTTGATCATGCTGCAGCATTATTCAATTTAGAACAGGGGGGACATATTTATAGTAGAATTTCAAATCCGACAGTTCAGGTTTTAGAGGAACGTGTTTCAGCTTTGGAAGGTGGAACAGCAGCATTAGCAACTGCATCTGGAATGAGTGCAATTTTTCTCACTATAATGACATTATGTGGAACCGGCGATCATGTAGTAGTGTCATCACAAATTTATGGTGGTACGTTTAATCTGTTTCGCTTAACTCTTCCTAAGTTTGGAATTAAAACAACTTTTGTAAAACCAAGAGACACAGAAGGTTTTAAAAAAGCCATACAAAAAAATACCAAGTGTATTTTTGGTGAATTAGTTGGCAATCCTGGAAATGAATTAATGAATATGCCTGAAGTAGTTAAAATCGCACATGATGCAGGAATTCCCCTAGTAATTGATAGCACATATCAAACTCCATATTTATGTCGACCTTTAGAACATGGTGCTGACATAGTTGTTCATTCATTAACAAAATGGATGTGTGGTCATGGATCTTCAATGGCAGGTATATTAGTTGAAGGCGGAAAATTTGATTGGATGCAAAATGATAAATTTCCAGATATGACAAAACCGTATGAAGGTTATCATGGTTTATCTTTTGCAGAAGAGTTTGGTCCAGTAGCATTTACTATGAAAGCAAGAGCAGAAGGGATGAGAGATATGGGTCCATGCTTGAGTCCTCAAAATGCATGGAATGTTCTACAAGGAATAGAAACACTATCTGTGAGAATGGAAAAACATTGTTCTAATGCATTAAAGATGGTTGAATATCTTAATAATCATGAAAGTGTCGCATGGGTTTCGCATGCTAGTCTTCCTGATAATCCTGATTATGATCTAGCAAAAAAAATGCTTCCAAAAGGAACAGGTTCAATGATAGCTTTTGGAATCAAAGGTGGAAAAGAAGCCGGAGCAGCATTTATAGACAATGTAAAATTATCTTCTCATCTAGCAAATGTAGGTGATTCAAGAACACTTGTCATTCACCCTGCTTCAGCAACTCATTCTCAAATGGATGAGGCTTCTTTAAAGCTAGCTGGCATGTCTCACGATATGATCAGACTTTCAGTAGGTCTTGAAGATTTTGATGATATTGTTAATGACTTTGAAAACGGTTTCAGAGCAGCAAAAAAACCAAAATTAGTAGCTAATAAGTGAAATTTAAAGTTAATAATAGAGAAGTTTTTGCATCAACAGGTGGAAGACCGTTTGATAAGAATAAACCATTAATAATATTTGTTCATGGAAGTGGTTTAAGTCATATCACATGGGTTTTACAAACTCGATATTTTGCTTTTCATGGTTATAGTGTTTTGGCTATTGATCTACCAGGTCACGGTTACTCAGAAGGGCCATCTTTAAAATCAATTGAAGAACAAGGTAATTGGATATCAGATATTATTGATTCTGTCGGAATGAAAGAAGCCTCTCTTGTTGGACACTCTCAAGGCTGTTTAATTACAATGGAGTGTGCTGCACAGTTTCCTAAAAAAGTTAAATCTTTAGCTTTAATGGGCGGTGCTGGCGCTATTCCAATGAATCCAGAACTTCTAGAATTGGCTGAGAAAGGAGATCCTAAAGCAGTTGATCTCATGATGGATTGGGCCCATGGCCCAGGTGGACATTTTGGAGGTCATCCAGTTCCAGGCCTACACCATATTAACTTAGGTGGCACTATCGTTATTAATGGTTCAATAAAGGATAATTTAGGTGTTGATTTTAGAGCATGTGATAATTACAAAAATGGGTTTGAAGCTGCAAAAAAAATTAAATGCCCAACAATTAATATACTTGGAGCACAAGATAGAATGTGCCCTGTAAAAGAGGGAAAAAAATTAGCAGATAATATTGAAGGTTCTGAAGTAGAAATTATTGATAATTGTGGTCATATGATTTTGTTAGAGGAAGCAAGTCAAGCTCTAAAAATCTTAAAAAGATTTATTAAAAAAAATCATCCAATTAATAACTAGTATTTTTTAATTATTTATTTTCAATCGAATTGTTATCAGGTCTAGTCAGTTCTTCTAATTTTCGCATTTCTTCTTCTTGTTCTTCAGCTTCTTTTTCTAAACGTTTTTGCTTACGTGCATCAGCTTTCATTTTGAGCTTAAGCTGTTTTTGCATTTTTCTATCACCAGCTTTAGATTTATGATTATAATGAATTCCCATTTCATGCTCTCTTATAGCTATTTACTAAAATTTTTATCTAATTTCTAGTTTTTTTAAAAAATTCTACTATATTTATAATTAATGGATAATAAACTACCTTTATCCGGGCCATCTTTTGAGCCTTCTAAATATCCTAAAAAACTTGTTTTTTTATTACATGGTTATGGGGACAATGCTGATAATTTCATAAATATTGCAAGTGAATTACACAATAAAGATTTAGATATTAATTTTTTTGTACCAAATGCTCCTTCTAATGTTCCTCAATACCCTGAAGGCAAGCAATGGTTTGACTTATATCCAAATGGCATAAGTTTTGATAAAGCAGGACCAGATGAAATAAGAATTTTAGAAGAAGACTGTTTGTCATCTGCAAATTTAATAAAAAATTATATATTAAATATTTGCAATAAATATAAACTCTCTTTAAGTGATGTTTTTATTATTGGTTTTTCTCAAGGGGCAATGATGACTTTTGAAGTAGGAAAATTAATTGATAATATATTGGCTGGAGCCATATTATTGTCAGGAAGAATATTGCCTTCAAAAAATTATAAAAAAGAATTATTTGCTAAAACACCATTATTTATTTCTCATGGTGACCAAGATTTAGTTTTACAACCTAAATATTTTGTTGAAGCTTGTAAAATATTAGAAAAAGAAGGATATTCTTATGAATCACATCTATTGAGTAATGAAGGACATAATATTTCTATAAAAGCAATTCATTTAGTTAAAAATTTTATTAAAAAAAATGTATGACGTAAAGGAATTGTCATATTATAATATTATGAATATTATAAATTAGGGTGGTTAGGCAATAAAATGAATTTAACAGGAAATCCAGCTTTGGTTTTAAATGCTGATTTTAGGCCTTTAAGCTATTACCCACTCTCTCTTTGCTCTTGGCAAAATGCAATTAAGGCAGTTTTTCTTGAAAGAGTTACTGTAATTGAAAATTATGAAAAAGAAATACATTCACCAAACCAATCTTTCAAACTGCCAAGCGTTGTTGCCTTAAAAGATTTTGTTTTACCTAAAAGAAAACCGGCATTTACTCGTTTTAATGTTTTTCTCAGAGATAATTTTACATGTCAATATTGTTTAGATAAGTTTTCAGCAAATGAACTAACTTTTGATCATTTAATTCCTCGTTGTTTAAGTGGAAAAACAATTTGGACTAATGTTGTTTCTGCTTGTACAACTTGTAATTTAAAGAAAGGAAGAAGATTGTTAAAGCATACAGATATGAAATTAGTTAAATTTCCTAAAATACCATCCTCATTAGATCTGCAAAATAATGGAAGAAATTTTCCTCCTAATTTTTTGCATGAAAGTTGGAGAGATTATCTTTACTGGGATACAGAATTAATTAATTAAAATTTTTTTGATAATTCAATAGCAGTTTTGCATCCAAAACTTATAACACTACTTAATAATCCATAAGCTGGAGTTTTTTCGGCATCATGAGATATTCCAATATCATGATGTTCTAATTCATCTTTTTGAAATTTTTTTATTGTACTTTTTAGTTTTTTTTGATCTTTTTTTAATAGTTTTAACTGATCCCCATAGTGTTCTCCTATAACTTTTTCAACTGCAACAGTACATGCCATAGCAGCTTTTTTGCCCATAAGCGCAGTTGTTGCGCCTAAACAAAAACCTGCCACATTCCACAAAGGCAATAAAACAGTAGGACGTACTCTTTTTTCTACTATTAATTTATCAAATGTATCAATATGTTCCTGCTCTTGATCAGCCATGTGTCTTATGGTTTTACCAATTTTACTATTTTCACCAAAAATTGCTATTTGACCATCATATATTCTAGTTGCCCCAAACTCTCCTGCATGATCAACTCTAATAATTTCATCCAATGTATCTTTATCAGTTTTATTTTTAGAAAATTTATTTTTTGGCATAAAAATACTTATAAATAAAAAAACTATTAAAAAAAAGAATTAAAATTAATAATATTAAGTTTATTGTAGCAGCTGATAATCCAAAAATAGTCCAAATTACCTCATCACAACTTACAATTTCTTTATTTAAAATTTGTTTTTTAAGATCTTCAGTAGAAGTTGCATTATTAATAGATGCTGCACACCCCTCTGGACCAGAAAATAATTTTTGTTCAATTCCAATGTGCCAAATTGTAAAAAATATCCCGTATAAAAATGCAATTTCACTTAAAAAATATATCCAAATAGGACTAATTCTTTTAAAAAGATAAAAAATTAAAATTAATAAAATTATAAAATAGTATGTATGTCTTTGATAAAGACACATTTTGCAGGGCATTAAATAAAAAATATACTCCGCAATAAGAGCACTACTAATCGCAATTAAACTAATTATTAAAATAATTATAAACCAATAATTTTGAATTATTTTCATAAATATTTAATTATAAAAAAACTACCTATTAACAAAATGAAAAATATTATAGCTAATAAATTAAAATATTTATCTATAAATTTAATTATGTATTCGCCAAATAATTTTATTAATCCAGCTAAAAGAAAAAATCTCGAACCTCTGGCCAATAATGAAACTAAAATGAATAAAATTATATTTAGATTAAATAAACCACTAGCTATTGTGATAAATTTAAAAGGAAAAGGAGTAAAACCAGCACCCAAAACAATCCAAAAACCAAATTCCTTATAATAAGATTCGAAGCTTGAAAATTGATTCTCTAATGAATAATAACTAACAATTAAAATTCCAATTGAATTAAAAAAAAAATAACCTATAAAATATCCAAATACTCCTCCAGCTACTGAACTTAATGTGCAAATAAAAGCATAAGTCCAAGCTTTTAATCTATTTGCTATTGCCATAGGTATTAAAATTATATCTGGAGGTATTGGAAAAAAAGAACTTTCTGCAAAAGAAATTATTGCAAGAAACCATGTAGCACGAGGATGATTAGATTTCTTTAATGTCCAATCATAAATTTTTCTTAGAAAATACATATAATTAATTATTTATATATATTATTAAATAATTTACTGATAATTATTATGTCTTAAATAAGTGACTATATTTCTATGATTTATAAAGGCTCCTGCCATTGCGGCTCAATTATATTTGAAGTAGATACTGATTTGAGCGTTATTAAACAATGTAACTGCTCAATATGTAAAAGAAAATATTCAAAAATGGGTATGGCTAAAAAGGAAGATTTAAAAATAATTAAAGGTTCAGAAAATTTAACCTTATATAAATTTGGCTCAAATGTAGCTAAACATTATTTTTGTAAAATATGTGGAATTTATACTCATCACGGAAGAAAATCTGATCCCAATGGAATAGGCTTTAATATTGGGTGTTTGGATAATATAGACCCCTTTGAATTTAATTCTGATGTTTTAGACAATAAATAGTTTTATTTAATCTAAATCGTATTTATCCTCATAGCTTATTAAAAGTTCCTTATTTTGTTTCTCTTTAGAAAGAAAAAAATTACCTATAACTAAACAATCTAAGTTAGTTCCCATAAAGCATTTAAAAGCATCAGTTGCAGTACAGACAATTGGCTCACCTCTAACATTAAATGAAGTATTTACTATAATTGGATATCCAGTTAGTTTTTTAAATTCTGAAATTAAAGCATAATATTTCGAATTTGTGTCTTTATGAACTGTTTGTATTCTTGCAGAATAATCTATGTGAGTTACTGCTGGTATTTTTGAACGTATAGTATTTAGCTTATCAATACCAAATAAATTTTTATCTGATTCATTTAATTCATATCTTAAATTCTTTTTTACATCGGCAACCAATAACATGTAAGGACTATCTTCATTAAAATCAAACCATTGATCAACATCTTCTCTAAGTATCGATGGAGCAAAAGGTCGAAAACTTTCACGAAATTTAACCTTCAAATTTAAATTTTTTTGCATTTCGTTTGATCTAGAATCAGCAATAATTGAACGACATCCCAATGCTCTTGGTCCAAACTCCATTCTACCTTGAAACCAACCTATAGCCTTACCTTCTGAGATTTCAAAAGCAGTTTTATTAATAATCTCTGAATCAGTCAATTCTTCAAACACAGCACCTAAATTTGAAATTTCCGATTTAATATCTTTATTATTATATTCAGGTCCCAAATAGGAACCTTTCATAGTATCTGTGATATTAATTTTTCGATTATTTTTTAGTTCATTATACCATAAAGCTAGAGCTGCACCTAAAGAACCCCCAGCATCACCTGAAGCAGGCTGTATCCAAATTTTTTTAAAATTACCATCTTTTAAAATTTTACTATTAGATACGCAGTTTAATGCAACTCCCCCTGATAAACAAAGATTTGGTATTTTAAATTCATTTGATAATGATCGCGTTAATTTTAAAACAATCTTATCTAGAACGTGTTGAATTGATGAAGCAATATCCATATGAAATTGTGTAAGCTTATCTTTTTCAGGAATTCTTACTTTTTCTCCAAACAGTTTTGAAAATGAATTATTTGTCATTGTTAATCCTGTTGAGTAATTAAAGAATTTTTGATTAAGTCTAAATGATCCATCTTCTTTTAGATCAACTAAATTACTGAAAATAATATCGCTATATTTGGGAGTTCCATAAGGAGCTAGTCCCATAACCTTATATTCTCCGCTATTTACTTTAAAACCAAGATAATAAGTAAATGCAGAATA
>MDTG01291274.1_pt1 | contig 20102 bp, 20 predicted proteins | sample 811421 | NCBI WGS metagenome assembly MDTG01 (sample SAMN05326645, study PRJNA326480) | marine metagenome | isolation source: seawater | place: Pacific Ocean: South East | collected 2011
AGAGTGCCAGCCTTAAAAATAGTGTGACATGCCGATGTAAGCCCCGATCCGGCATTCGGCTTCAACCCCGGCAATAAACGCAGTTAACACTTCTGTGCCAGACGCACGATGAAATTCTCCCAGCGCTAAAACGGTGGGCGCTACTGTAACCGTTGGATGCCCTTGAAGTCGCGTTTGGACATCATCAAAGTCTAAAGCATGTGATGACGTGCCATTAACAAGAGCTGCCTGGGACAAACTTACCTTTCGGCCATCACCTATAATTGTAGCTTGTTGATTTCCACCCTCAAAAGAGACTTGATCAATTATCAACTTAGTCACGCTTTCTTCTAAACCTGCAACAGATACCCCCATCCAATCTAAAAGACAGTGTTTTGCGACAGTCTTAGAAGTTTCTGGAATTTTTTCAAAGTTCAGGCTCATAAGATATTCTGAGAGCGTTTCTGTAATCCCGGGGTCAACCTTGGAAGACAATGAAATTGTTGACATGAATCTCTCCTCAAGCGGCTTATCTAGGGTCCAAATTAGCTATTGCAATCCATCTTATTCGAATTGTTGGTTTACATTCCACCTTAAGCCATTTGTAAAGTAGCTATAGCAGAGTTTGGAATATTTTTATTCAAATTATTTTTATGCTATGCTTAGAATTTTTTTATATTGATCAATAGAGGGGTCGATATAGAGGGGTTGATATATTTTTTGTTTCAAAAATGTGTCACCGTAGCTCCGTCAATATTTCTTACCTGAATTTTGGCTGAAAGAGAGACAGGATGAGTGATATCTATCAAGATCGAAGTTATGGTCAGGAAAACCTTGGCTTTTCAGGCAAGCCTGGGATCCTTGTGGTCGATTTCCAGAGAGGTTTTGTGGATGGAATGTTTCCAATGGGTGGGGCGGAGTTAATTGAACGTGGTGTAAAGAATACTGCTCGATTACTTGAGGTTGGTCGCTCAGCAAATATCCCCGTTGTTTCCTGTTATGTCGCTTATTCAAACAAACGGGAGATACCACATTGGAAAATCGGCGCGGTAGAGGACTTAATAGTGGGATCTGCGGGAACAGAATTAGATGAACGTATACATGATCCACAGTACGATATTTTAATACGAAAAACTGCTCCCTCAATTTTTTTTGGAACAGCGACAAGTTCGGTTTTGCAAAAAGAAAGTGTAGAAACCGTTATTGTGACAGGATGCGTTACATCAGGATGCATTCGCGCTAGTGTCATCGACAGCTTTTCACATGGTTTTAGAACAATAGTCCCGGAAGATTGTGTAGGAGATCATGATTTAGTTCCCCATCAGCAAAATTTAGCCGATGTTGGTCGGCGATATGCGGATATATTGGATGCTGATTCATGCATTGAATACATTGATGATTGGCGAAAGCGTAATCATTAAAATCAAATGAAGGGCCTCGAATATCATCTCGAATGAAGTTTTGCCTGTTAAGCGCTTAACAGATCTCGCACTGCGGCAAAGGGCGTCGGTAATGTTGTAGAGAAACTCTCATATTTTTCCTAACCTTAATAGGCTCCTCTCTATTTTCGCCTTAAATCTAATTAGGACGCCGGCATGAACCCCGAGGAGAGAATGCTGTAAAAGTAATTTAAATTGGGCCATCCACATCTTGGTCAACAGCCCGTCTTGAAAGCACCCAAAACCACCTGCAACGGTGTTTATCAAAAACTTTGCATAATAACGTTCGGGCAAGCCTTGAGCAAACTCGCGCTCAATCCTACGTAGGTTTTCTTTTCCCTCACGGAGGCTCAACGGTAGCGTAAAGTTTAAGACTTACCCGTCAGCAAAGGCTTTTAATCGCGCTTGGAAAGTCGGAGAGCTAGCAACACTCTCGTCAACCAAATGCGGAGGTATCTGGCCGTTTTTGATCATCAACACCTGATCCACGTCCGACGCTCCAATTCCAGCGAAGCATTGATCGGTCCAGCACAAGGCGTGGGGCGTGAGGATGACGTTGTCGAGTTTCAAGATAGGATCATCTACGGACGGTGGCTCCGGATCTAGCACATCAAGACCGGCCCCGGCGATAGTCCCCTCGGTTAACGCTACTAAAAGTGCTGCCTGGTCGACGGTCGGCCCACGCGAAGTATTAATTAGATAAGCAGTCGGTTTCATCAGAGCTAAGCTTTTAGCATTGACGATATGACGGGTCGTCTCCGTAAGCGGCGTGTTGATGCACAGGAAATCGCTCTCGGCGAAGACCGTTTCGAAATCGACCAGTTCGACATCGACTTCTGACGCAGTTGCGGGATCACAATACGGGTCATGGGCGATCTGACGCATCTGAAAGGGTGCCGCCATGCGGAAGACCTCGGCCCCGATATTGCCGATACCAATCGATCCCAGTGTGCGTCCTATCAGCCCCATCCCCATGTAGTCTGAACGCTTGGCGAACCCCGTCGGGCCCTCTCGGGTCAAGCGATCTTTGTCAAATAGCCTACCAGCCAGGGCCAAAACGAAGGTCATGATAGTGACGGCCACGGGACGGCGGACGCCATCTGGCGAAATACAGACCCCAATGCCGGCCTTCGTACACGCATCCACGTCAACGGTGTCATACCCCACGCCAAACCGCGCCACCACTGCCAAGCGACCATCTTTTGGAATGCTGTCGGCGTCGAAGACAGGTGTCAAAAGGATCAATGCATCAAAATCAGCAAGCGAAGCGGCGGTCATCCGGCCATCCACGGGATCCACGTATGCCATCTGGATGTCAGAAGCGTCCTCAAGGGGCGAAAGGTCGAACATTGGATAAGCGGGCGATCCGTCCCGCTTATTAAAGTCCCCGGACAAGGCTACGCGGAAAATACTCATTTCTTTTTACCCCTATTCGCGCCGCGCCGTGGCCTGCAGCCTTCACGAATGGCCGTTATGCCCTCGATCAGAGCCTGCTGATAGACCCACAGATCACCGGCATAGCACAATACATCGTAGCCCTTTTTATATAGTGCAATGCAACCGGCCGGGTCGCCGGCTAAACGCCCCAAGGCCTTACCATGTTTCTTTGCGGCCCGTTCGACAGCGCGGCAGGCCTTGAGAAATTCAGGATGATCAAATTGCCCGTTGATACCCAGCGAGCAACTCAAATCGAAGTGCCCAATCCACAGGCAATCAACGCCCTTCACCGCGGCGATGGCGTCAATGTTTTGGATCCCTTCCTCGGTCTCAATAAGGGTAACGCAGGCGGTGCGGCGGTTGGTGGCGGCTAGGACCTTGGCCGGGTCGCCGGGTTGATAGTGGTCATGGGCAATGGCGAGCGCTACACCTCGGCTACCTTGCGGCGGATATTTCATGCAGTCGATGATGTACTCTGCCTCCTCCTTCGAGGCGACCATAGGCAGGACTAGGCCATCGGCGCCGATGTCCAACGCCCGAGCGATGTGGTGGTATTCCTTAGATGGAGGACGAACAAGGGCGGGAATACCGCCGACCCGGAGCCCGGCAATAGCCCGCTTGGTTTCCGAAATTCCAAAACCCGAGTGCTCCATGTCCAGGAACACGAAATCGCAGCCCGACGACGCGATGATCTGGCCGACACCGGGCGAATTGAACTCGAAGATGGAATGGCCGACCTTCAGCTTGTCGGACGCTAGAAGTCGTTTGAGATTGACAGTCGCCATTGCGCCCCCCTTGATCGATTTGATCTGATTATGATTATGTGACCCATACTACATACCATTCAGCATCAATAAGAAACGGCCATGTTCAATGACTTTCGAGGAGGAAGTCTCATATGCCGACCATCCAATCCGTCGAGGCACGTCTGTTCGCCGTACCCTTGGCCGAAGTGCTGTCCGACGCCAAACACGGCGACCACACGCATTTTGAGCTGATCACCGCAACGATCCGATTGAACGATGGGACGGAAGGCACAGGTTACAGTTATACGGGCGGGCGCGGCGGCCAGGCCGTCCTAGCTATGATCCGTCAGGACCTAGGACCGTTCCTAATCGGCCACGACGCTACCGACATCGAAGCGCTTTATGAAGAGATGCAATGGCACATTCATTACGTGGGCCGAGGCGGTATCGCATCCTTCGCCATCTCTGCTTTGGATACTGCACTTTGGGACATTCGCGGCAAACAGCGGGGCGAACCTCTTTGGAAAATGGCTGGCGGCGCATCGGATCGATGCAGGGCCTATTGTGGCGCGATCGATCTGAACTTCCCACTGCAAAAACTCCTCGCCAATATTCAGGGTTATCTGGATGTCGGCTTCAACGCAGTTAAGATCAAGGTCGGGCGCCCAAGCCTCGCCGAAGACATGAAACGGGTCGCCGCTGTTCGCAATCTCATCGGCCCGGATATAGCATTCATGGTCGATGCCAACTATGCACTCAGCGTCGACGACGCAATTACCGCCGCCAATGCTTTCAGGAAACACGACATTACCTGGTTTGAGGAGCCTACAATTCCGGACGACTACATCGGCTATGCTCGGATCACCGAAGCGACAGGCGTACCGTTAGCAATGGGAGAGAACCTCCACACAATCTATGAATTCGGCTACGCTTTCGAGCAGTCCAAGCTCGCCTTTATCCAGCCGGACGCGTCGAACTGCGGCGGCGTGACGGGGTGGCTTCAGGTCGCCGAGATGTCACGGAAATACGGCATTCCAGTTTGTTCTCACGGCATGCAAGAATTACATGTAGGCTTGATTTCCGGACAATCGAACGCCGGCTGGTTGGAGGTCCACAGTTTCCCGATCGACACCTACACGCACCGCCCTCTTGTCGTAGAGGGCGCCTTGGCAATCGCTTCGTCCGAGCCCGGGACCGGTGTAGAATTTAATTGGGACCAACTCAAACCATACGAGATTTATTTGATGGCCTAACCACCGTTTTCCTTTGTTGATAAATAGTCTTGGCCAACGAAGCGCTACGCGTTAGGTTTGAGTACTTAGAGTAGGTACTTTAGGTGCAACTGTCATCTTGTTAACAAAATAACAATTTTGCTTGATGACAGGTCATAACAAGTTAGATAACGTACTTGATATTAAAACCAAGTCATTGGTTTATCCAAATCTAACTAACAGGGAGACAAATATGAATTACGCTAAAAAATTAGGCTTGGCTGTTGCCGTCACGGCCTTCTCCGTGGCCATGGTAACCGGCCCGGCCGACGCAAAGCGCGTGAAGTGGAAGCTTCATAGTGCGTGGGGTGCTGCTGTGCCGCATCTGGGAACTTCCGGAGTTCGTTGGGCCAAAAACATTGGTCGTATGTCCGGTGGTAATTTCACTGTAAAATTTTATGAGCCGGGTGCACTTATTCCTGCCAACGAAGGCTTTGATGCAACCTCCAAGGGCTCCATCGATGCTGCATGGACGACTGCTGGTTACGATGTCGGCAAGTATCCCGCGCTCGCATTCTTCACCGCGGTACCGTTCGGCCCATCGATGGGTGAGTTCTTCGCCTGGAAAAAGTTTGGTGGCGGCGACAAAATTCAGCAACGGATTTACGCCAAACACGGTATCCAACAAATGGATTGCTTTGCAATCGGTCCGGAGACCTCCGGCTGGTTCAAAAACGAAATCAAGGAACTTGATCAGCTTCGTGGCATGAAGATGCGCTTCTTCGGCCTTGGCGCCCGCGTCATGCAGAAGATCGGCGTCTCCACCCAGCTTCTGGCTGGCGGCGACATCTTCCCTGCTCTGGAAAAAGGCGTGATTGACGCAACCGAATTTTCCATGCCCGCCATGGACATCAAATACGGTTTCTACCAGATCGCTAAAAACAACTACTTCCCAGGCTGGCACCAGCAAGTTTCAGTTAGCCAACTTCTGATGAATAAAAAGAAGTTCGACGGTCTTTCTGACGCCAACAAGGCTCTTGTTGAAGTTGGCTGTGGAGACGCCATTCATCATACCTACGCGGAAACGGAATATGTTAATCCGTTCGCCATGGTTGAAATGGGCGAAAAATACGGTGTGGTTACTCGCCGCTGGCGGGACGACCAACTGGCCGTATTCGAGAAAGCCTGGAATTCAGTGGTTGAGGAAGACTCCAAGAAAGACCCTGTCTTTAAGGAAGTTAACGAGAGCTATGCCGCGTTTCGTAAGGCTTATGCCAAGTGGGGTAGTGCTCAAGCCCTTGCGTCGACTTATCTCAAATAATCGGATAGGTCTCGCTTAGACGAGAATTAGAGGCGGCCGGCACCTTTACGGGTTTCGGTCGCCTTGCTCGTTAGCTTCGACAAATTTGTCGTTTATAGAATTTCCGTGGTTGGAGTCATTTGATGAACGCCATCGTTAAATCCGTGCCGCGCGGCGGACCTGGGCTTTATGCCCTCATCGCTGTTGCGCTGATCATCATCGGCTTTATCTACATCAGTGGTTTGGATGCCGAGTCTCAAGAGGAATTGTTGTATTTCACGCAGGATTTCCTGCCGATTGTCATGTTCCTATCCCTAGCATTCCTGTTGTTTTCGGGGTTTCCCGTGGCCTTTATCCTGGGCGGTTTAGCCCTACTTTTCGGGCTGCTCGGATACTTCCTGGAGATGTTCTCACTGATTGAGTTCTTTAATTTCTTACCGCGTATTTGGGGACAAGCGGCCGAAAATCTCGTGCTTGTCGCCGTCCCTGCCTTCGTCTTCATGGGCGTCATGATGGAGCGCTCGGGCGTTGCCGAGGACCTACTCTATTGTGTTCAGGTGCTGCTAAAAAAGGTGCCTGGTGCCTTGGCGTTGGCCGTAACCATTATGGGGACGGTGCTGGCCGCTATGACCGGTATTATCGGCGCCTCGGTGACCATGATGACCGCACTGGCCCTGCCAACCATGATGCGCCAGGGCTATAGCCCGGCGCTGTCTTGCGGCACCATCGCGGCGTCTGGGACGCTGGGCATTTTGATCCCGCCCAGCATCATGCTGATCATCATGGCTGACCTGCTGGCTGTGTCGGTGGGTAACGTTTTCATGGCCGCGGTTGTTCCGGGGTTGGCTCTCGCGGCGCTTTATCTCATCTACGTGTTCACCGCAGCGAAGGTGAAGCCGGAAATCGCACCACCCCTGCCCGAAGATCTGCTAAACGTTCCGAAAAGCGAATACCCGAGCATGATCCTCAAAAGCTTCCTCCCGCCGGTGCTGCTGATTACGGGCATCAAGGGCTCAATCCTGATCGGACTTATTACGCCAAGTGAAGCCGGTGCCTTGGGTGCCTTCCTGGTAATGGTCTTGGCTTTCTGCTATGGCCGGTTGACCAAAGACATGGTCCAAGGGGTGTGCCACACGTCGGCGAAAACGGTGGCTATGATCTTCTTCATCATCGTCAGCGCGACCTGCTTTGCCTACGTCTACCGGTCTTTGGGCGGTGACGATATCGTCGAACACTTGATCCTCGAAGCGGGGCTGGATTCCTGGGGACTACTGATCCTGATCATGGCGATGACCTTCATGCTGGGCTTCTTCCTAGATTGGATTGAGATCACGCTGATCGTTCTACCTGTATTTGCACCTTTGGTTAGTGGCATGGATTTCGGTGACCACATCGAAAAGGCCGACATCATTTTCTGGTTCATCATTCTGATGGCCATCAACCTGCAGACATCGTTCCTGACGCCACCATTCGGATTTGCCCTATTCTATCTAAAGGGAATTGCGCCAAAGGAGATCAAGATTCAGAGCATTTACAAGGGCATCATTCCCTTCGTATTCCTGCAGTTGATTGGTTTGTTGCTGGTGATTTGGAAGCCAAACATGGCTCTTTCGCTGATGAAAATCGCCTACGAGTGATGAGGAAGGACGTTTAATCATGAGTGATACAACGACACCTGATGAAGTGAATGCGTCCGTCCGTCATCTCGCGGAAGAAGAATATCCCAGCTTACTGGCTTTGAGCGAGCGGCTTCGCCGTTTCGTCGATTGGATCGGACGCTTCGGTTCCTGGTTTATTATTCCACTTGTTTTGATCACGGCCTTTGATGTGACCTTGCGTAAGACTGGCAAGGTGCAGATTTGGATGGTCGAGAACATTTCCTGGGTTTTCGGCTCGACCATTCTGCAAGAGATGGAATGGCATTCGCACACCGTCATGTTTACCCTGGTTCTGGGGTATGGATATATCTGGAACACCCACGTTCGGGTGGACCTGGTCCGGGAGACCTTGTCTTTTAAGAAAAAGGCGTGGCTCGAATTCCTCGGCCTGACATTCTTCTATATTCCGTTCTGCTGCATCCTCTTGTACTTCGCTTTCGTCTACACCTATGACGCCTTTATGATCAATGAAGGTTCCGCTTCCTTGGTTGGACTGCCGTACCGTTGGACGATCAAGTCATTCCTTGTTGCAGGTGTTTTAGTTGCCATTGTCGCGGGCATTTCTGTGTGGCTGCAAGTCGCCATGGTCCTGTTTGGCCCTAAGAACCTTCGATATCCGCTCATGACGATTGAATGGCCGGAGGACACCGGTACTTCAATCGAGGGTAAAGAGCGTCTTGATCTTGAGAAGGCGGAAGACCTTATCGAGATGAAGGCCAGAGAGCGGGCAGAACGCGAAGCACAAGCAAGACAGAGAGCGGGATAGGCGCAACCTCCCTGCCTGCCGGCGGGTTCTGAATATGCCTGCATGGAAGAAAAAAAGTAAGGACCTAGATTGGGAAGGGATGTTCCGGAAATACGTCTGGAACGTCGACACTACCCCTTATTTCACCGCCGTCCCTGACATGACCCGTCGTCAGGCCGACAGTGAAGTGCGCTTTTACTGCTGGTTCATCATCATTCTATTCGGCGTCGTCACCTTGACGTCCTTCAAAGGCGGCATGGAGGATGGTTCAGTGGGGGTCGCCTATTACGGCTTCACCGTCGTGTGCGCCGCGGTGCTGTTTGGTATCGCCAAGTTCTATCCCGCGGCCCTCTATCTTAGCGCCACGCCGCTGGTCAGCCTAGCCTATCTCTGGCTTTACGGCGTTGGATCGGAACGCCCCTTGGGCGATACCATCATTGTTACGGTGATCTTGCTGGGCCTCCTTCGCTATTCCCTTCGTCTAGTCGCCATCGCCAAAGCCTATTCGGAAATGCCCGAAGCGCCGTCCGACGGAACCTAATCGGATCACAGATGGAACCAACGCAACCCGAATTTGAGAACACCAACCTCGCCTTTTGGCTCAGCAAACGGGTCTATAAGACCCATAGCGTGATTTACGTTATCGCTTTGTTGGCTTGGGCCACGGCTGTTGCGTTGATCCCCGGCGATTGGTCTCTGTTCTGGCCGATCATGGTCTGGACTATTTCATTTATGATTCATTTCCTGATTTGCAAAGGAACCCACGTAGACGAGGAATGGGTCGAAGAAAGGGTCGAACGGATCAACGAAGAAGCCAAGGACTTGAGCCACATCGAAGCGATCCGCGACGACTATACATGCGTCGATCGCCTGCGTCGGCCAAAACGCGACGAGGATCAGCGTGGCTGATTAGTCCAACGTGAATGACGCTAGGGCGTCACGATCAATCTCAATGCCCAACCCCGGTCCCGAAGGAACATTCATCCAACCGTTCGTATGTTCGATAGGCGCGGTCATAATCGCCTGACGGGCCGGATGATCTGATCGATCAAACTCCAGGATCGGCTCCCATGGTTCGCGGGACGGCGGGTTGTGCGGCAGCACCGCCAGGAGGTTCAACGCGGCCGACAGGCCAATACCTGTTCCCCAGACGTGCGGCACCATACGAATGCCGAAGGCGTTAGCCATATCGGCGATCTTCTTACATTCGCTCAAGCCGCCCGCAGCGCAGGTGTCTGGCTGCAGATAATCCATCGCGCCCCGGCGGATCACTTCGCGAAAGCCGAACCGAGTATATTCCGTCTCACCACCGGCCAGAGGAATGGAGGTGGCGGATTTAACGGCAATGTAGCCATCTAGATCCTCCGGCGGTACCGGCTCCTCAAACCAACGTATATCAAGATGTTCAACAGCCTGAGCTAAACGGATGGCATCCACGGCGTCATAACCGTGGTTGGCGTCCAGCATCAGTTCAATGTCCCAACCAATAGTCTCACGAACCTTCATGATAAGCGCCGTATCGTCGGCCACGTTGAAGCCGATCTTCAGTTTCATTGCGGTGAAACCTTCGGCCTTGTACCCAGCCGCTTCTTTTACGATGTAATCCATCGGGTCCCCCGTTCGGGTCCGGTAGGTGCCGGTCGCGTAAGCACGCACCGACGTCCGGAGCGGCCCACCCATGAGCTGATGGATGGGGGCGCCGAAGTGTTTACCCTTGATATCCCAAAGCGCGATGTCGATGCCGCTAATGGCACAGATGGGCACGCCTTTCTGGCCCTGGTCGCGATAGGCAGCATAAAGGTCTTGCCAGATTTTCTCCGTGGCAAGCGCCTCGGCGCCGATGAGCCAAGGCTTGTAGGCCTCAACCATGGCCGCCGCAGGTCGGGCCGGACCGAAGCATTCGCCCCACCCCACGAGCCCCGTATCAGTCAATACCTCCACAATACATGAGCCCCGCGCGGTGGCTTCGCCAATGGCCCAATGGAAGGGTTCCTCAAGTTCGCAGTGGATAATGTGGGTATTGACCTGTTCGATCTTCATCTGCGTCAGTCCTCGTTTTTCGGCATTCGGATAAGGGCAATCAAGGGTATCGCAGCGAGCGCCAGAAAGGAAAACAGATAAAAGGCGCTTAAGTACCCGTTCATCAAACTCTGGCGCGCCATTTCGTTTGAAAAAGCACCAATACCGGCCGGACTATCCAGCGACCACGCGCCCATGAGGAATGGCACATCCATAATCTTATTGTAGGGGTTCACTACCTCGGCGAGACCCGCATAGCTCACCCGCGCCTCGCGTAGCGCTAATGTTATGCAGATGGAGATAAAAATCGACGAACCCATATTACGGATTAGATGCAGAATTGCAGTCGCATCGGGCACGTAATTCGATTTAAGGGTTGAAAATGCCATTACGTTCAGCGGCACCCAGATCAGGCCAACCCCAAGCCCCTGAACATAGCTGGTCCAGGCCACGTCGAAGCTCGTCAAATCGATGGAGAAACTGGCTATCATGAAGCCAGAAAAGGCCTGCAGGGAAAACCCTAGAAGCACAGGAATGCGCGGGTTGATACTAGTTGCAAACGCCATAATCAGAAAACCCGTCAAAGTCCCCGCGCCCCGCGCCGCCAAGAGCATGCCGATGACCGACTGGGGGAAACCGCGAAGTTCCTGCAAGAGCGGCGGGAATAGCACCATGGGCACGAAATTCAGCATGCCGAAGATGAAGATGATGATCATCCCGACTGTGTAGTTCTTGTCTTGGAAGATGTCTGGCCTCAGGAATGGCCGATCTGTTGTGAAGCTGTGCACAAGGAAGAAGTAAAGAGCCGTCATAACGACCCCCGCTTCAAATACGATCTCTAAGGATTCGAACCAGCCAGCGCGTTCGCCCCGGTCTAGGATCAGTTGGATGCCGGCAATCGCAACAGACAAGGATAAGAAGCCTAGCCAATCGAAACGAACAGAGCTGTTCTTCGATGTATCCTTTATCACCAACCAAATCGCCAGGATCGCGGCAAACCCGAACGGCACGATCAAGAAAAATACCCACCGCCAGCCATAGAGCTCGTTCAGATAGCCTCCCACGGAAGGCGCTATAATCGGACCCAGAACTGCCCCCATACCCCAAATCGCGAGACCGGCGTGCAGGAGTTTCTTTGGGAACCGCGACATAAGTATTGCCTGCGACATGGGCAACAACGGGGCGCCAGAGAACCCCTGTACGATACGATAGAATACCAACGCTTCCAGGCTCTCTGCCGTGCCGCAAAGGATCGAGGAGACCGTGAAGATCACCGCTCCAATCAACATGATCTGCCGCGTTCCGAATCGTCCACCAATCCACCCGGCAATGGGCGTAGCGATGGCGGAGGCGATGATATTCGCCGTCACGACCCAAGCCACCTGATCCGTTGTCGCAGACAGTGCGCCGCGGATATCGGGCAAAGCTACGTTCACGATCATAATAGCCATTGTGTAGAGGAGCGTAATGAACGTTAGCGTGAACAGCAGGACGAAGCGGGACAAAGTCAGGCCGTCGCCCTCCGGCGACGCCTTTTCCATAGTGGCTCTGGGGGTGGACATGAGGTAGCTGGTCTACTTGCCTTGGAACCGTTCAGTTAGGGCTAAGGCCTGTTTTACGATGGACGGTAGTTGCGGTTTATGACCAGTCTCGATAGAGACAGTTGCCGTCATGCCGGCACGCAAGGCCAATCGCTGCTGAGGGTCGATGACGCTGAGACGTATCGGCAGGCGCTGGACAACCTTGACCCAGTTCCCGGATGCGTTTTGAGGCGGTAGAAGTGCAAACTCTGCGCCAGTGGCTGGCGCAATGCTCTCCACTCGAGCCCGCCAAGTAGCATCCGGATACGCATCGACGATGATCTCTGCTTCCTGGCCGACGCGGATGTGGGTTAATTTGGTCTCCTTTAGGTTGGCTTCGATCCAGATGTCATTCTCATCGACCAGGAGCACGATGGGTTCCATGGCCTCGATCACCTCGCCCGGTTCCGACTTGATCCTTGCTACAACAGCGTCAGCGGGCGCAACAATGCGGGTGCGCCGGAGGTCTAAATACGCGCGTTCTATCACAGCCTCGGCACGTTGCACTTCGGGGTGAGTATCCTTAGCCGCCGCTGGATCACCACCAAGGTCGGTGAGCAGCTTGCGCCGCTGCTCGTCGGCCGAGCGAAGTTCCTGTTCGGCAATTTGCAACTGGAACGCCGCCTCGTCTAAGCGGGCAATGCTGGACACACCCGTTGACCTGAGTTTTTTCTGGCGTTCGTGACGGGTCGTCAGGTAGACGATTCGTTTTTTCGCCAATGCGATGTCCACCGATGCACGCCGGTACTCGGAACGTAAGGATTTTAGGTCCTGGCGAATGGCCGCTAGATTAGCCTGAGCGGCGCGAATTGCGATCTCATAGGGTTCCGGATCCAACTCAATCAGCGGCTGGCCCTTCTTCACACGCTCGTTTTCCTTGACGAGAACGAATTGCACGCGGCCATCAATTTCCGAACTCAAATTGTGGAGACGCGCCTTCACGTAGGCGTTGTCTGTGTCGATACTCCCACCGGACATCAAGTAATACTGAGCAGCTCCGTAAGCAGCAAGGACAGGCACGACCAGAAGAAACACGAAGCGGATGAAGCGCCGCTTGCGCGGCGCTGACACGGTCTCCGGGGCGGCGTTTGCGTTCATTCTATCGATCCCTTGAACTGGGTAGCATCATCAGTGAGACCGACCTTCATGCGCTGCAACATGTCGAACATGGCCTTCTGTTCTGCTGCATTTAGCGGTGACAAGGCTCCGTCCAGGGTTCGCTTGGCTTCACGCCTCATGGTCTGCATGGTTGGACCCTTAGGTTCGGATAGATAGACCCGGTTGACCCGCCGGTCGCTCTTGTCCGATTGGCGATAAATCCATTGCTTGGCTTCCAGACGATCCAGAAGCCGACCCAGCGTGGCGCGTTCGATATCCAGGATTTTGGCCAGATCCGACTGGCTGATGCCCTGATGGAAAAACAGATGATTGAGCACCCACCACTGCGACCGCGTCAGGCCTAGCGGCTTCATTCGTCGATCATAGGCTGTTCGCATCAAGCGCGCCACATCGTGGATCAGAAAGCCAAAATTGTTTTCGTAGCCCTCTTGCATGGACGAGCACCGCGTGGGATTCGAATAATTGTTGTTTAGGCATCTTTTTAATATGCTAGACAACAATATGCAAGGCGACAATTTTGGGGAGATTGCGAGAATAATCGTCAGGCAGGTGTCGGCGCGTCCGCCCGGAGAAGCCTCTGGTCTTTCAGATCTTGCCAAAAGTCAGCCGGGATCTCTGCCTTAATATTGACAACGTTTTCGCGGACCCGGTCCGGCGTGTCGGCGCCGGGGATGATCGCACGTACCACCGGATGTGCCAGCGGAAACTGCAGTGCCGCCGACGCCAAGCTAACTCCGTGCCGGGCACAGACCGCCTCCATCCCGCGCACCCGATCGAGAACGTCATCACTCGGTGCGCTATAATTGTAGACCCCGGCATTTTTAGATCCCGTAGCCAGAATACCGGACGCGAAAACTGCGCCGATGACAACATGGGCGCCTGCATCGGCGCACATATCAAGCTCTTCGTCGAGGGCAGGCTGGTCCAGCAGCGTGTAAGGCATTGCGACCAGGAAATAGTCAACGTCGAAACGCTCCAGAAATGCCGGGATCATGCCGACATGATTGATGCCAACCCCGATAGCCTGGATCTCGCCGGTGTCTTTCAGATCCCGAAGGGCACGATACCCCCCTTCGTTAGAAAGTTGATCCAGGTACTTGATCGCAGTCTCCCAATCTCCGTGATGTTTCAAATCCAGATCATGGATCGCCAGCGCATTCACGGTATTCAATCCCATGCGATTAAGACTATCTTCATAGGACCGCTTCACGCCGTCGCCGGTATAATCGAAGGTGAGATCGAACTCCAACCCGCCTCTCCAGCGCTCCATCCATTTTGAACTTTTAAACCCGGCCATGTCCGTCGGCCGACCATAAGTGCGACCCACTTTGGTAGCTATCGTATAAGCATCGCGGTGCTGTTGCCGCAGAAAATGGCCCAACCGGTGTTCGCTTTTGGTATTGCCGTACCACGGCGCCGTATCAAAATAGCGCATGCCCTCGTTCCAGGCGGTTGCCAATGTGTCCTGCATGACACCATCGTCGGTGGGACCGAACGGATCACCGAGGAAAACGCAGCCAAGTCCAATTTTGGGGACTTGCCAGGGGCCCTGACCTACGGTCTCTCTTTGATCAAGGTCGATCATCGCGCATCCTCTTCATATCGGGTTAATTCGCAACCATACCCGCCGCAGAGCACAATCTAGATGGACCAGCCACCGTCGATGTTCAGGGCTTGGCCTGTTGTGTAGGCGGACTCCTCGCTAGCCAGGAATACAACTAGGGCGGCGATCTCCTCGGGCCTTCCAATCCGCCCCATGGGTTGCCGGGCGACAAATTCAGCCCGGGTCCTCTCGTAATCCCCTTGGGCATGGAGACGATCTTCCAGGGACGGACTTTCAACAGTCCCGGGGCAAATAGCATTGCAACGAATACCTTTGGTCACATAGTCAGCGGCCACGGACTTTGTCATGCCGAGGACCGCGGCCTTGGAGGCCCCGTAAATGAAACGGACCGGCACTCCCTTCTGGCTCGACGCCAGGGAGGACATATTGATGATCGAGCCACTACCGGCCACTAGCATCCCTGGCAGAACGGCCTTCATCATCCGGTACTGGGCCTTGGCGTTGAGGTTAAACGCGAATTCCCACTCCTCATCTGTGCTATCAAGGATTGAGCCGTGATGAACGAATCCCGTGCAGTTGAACAGGCAATCGACAGTGCCTACCGCGTCGGTGACCCGAGTGATCTCCTCCACATCCAATACGTCCAGACGATGCACCTCGATCGTTTCCACTTCTGCCTTCAGACTTTGCAGCGCCTCTTCATTAATATCGGTGGCAATTACGCGCGCCCCTTCCGCCGCTAGTGCCACTACCGAAGCCCGGCCAATTCCCTGCCCCGCCGCGGTCACCAGCACGCGTTTCCCAATCAATCGTCCAGCCATAATCCTCTCCTCTAGTCTTGAACCGGCGAGAGGCCCCACCAGCCGATCGTATTTGCGGGCCTTCAGGCCAGCAGCCAGCCACCGTCCACGTCAATGGTCGTCCCCGTGACAAAGTCGTTCTGCACCACATAGACGATGCCTTGAGCCACTTCGTTAGCCGTGCCTGCGCGGGGAATCAGGTTGTTTTTAGTTGCGTTGGCGTAGAATTTCTTGCGCTCGTCGCCCTCGAAGGACGTCATCGGCGTGTCGATGGTTCCCGGCGAAACGACATTGATCCGCTTGTTTGGCGCAATCTCACGTGCCACGGCGCGGGCCAGAGCCTCAACGGCCCCGCCGACGCTTGAAAGCGACACCTGACCTGGGCGGCAATTGCGTGCTGGCGCGCCACTGACCAGCGTGATGCAACCGCCATCGACGACGTGTTCGGTGCCATAGCGAACCACGTTGGCGTAACCCCAAAGCTTCTGGAAACTGTCCTGGTAGCCGTCCAAATCCATTTTCAGGAACGGCCCAATGGCGCGGGAGCCGCCAGTGGCGGCGCTGATCAGGATGTCGATTGGCGCACATTCGGCGCACAACTTGGCCACAGCATCCCGATCCGTAACATCACATTGCATCGTGGTGATTCCATCGGGCAAGTCGCCGGCCCGGTCTGGGTTGCGACTGATCGCAATCACGCTTGCGCCTAGCGCGGCCAGCTGCTTCGCTGCCGCCAACCCAATGCCCGACGTGCCGCCAAAGATCACGGCTTTCTTACCCGATACGTCCATCATCAATCTCCTTTGCTTTCCTTCGTAGTCCGGCCCGCAATTTAAGGCCGATGAAAATCTGAGGCCCATTTATGTCCGACCCGCATCTACCAGGCAACCTCGATTCCATACCCTAACCGCCACGAGAATACTGGTTTGCATGGCGCATATGACGGATTTCGAACCCCTCACGAGCCCGGTTTTCTGGGAATTTTTAGTTATACACTAATGGATGGATTATTGAGTTACTGTCTACAAGGCATTAAAATTCTTTCGAATAAATCGTCAAATTATTTTGTTTGGTGAAGTTATGGTTTGACTTCGAATAGGGTGGTAATTAGGTGACAAATCTGGGAATAAAGGCGAAGGCTCCTTACTCGAAAGAGGTCTACTGGCAGCTCCGCGGTATTTCTAATCACTGAGTTAAAAAGGCCGTCGCCATGGTTTCCAATACTCAGGAGTTTCGAATTGCGATCGTGCCCGGCGACGGCATCGGCCACGAGATTATGGACGCGTGCGTCTCGGTTCTCCGCGCCCTCGAGCGTAAGCACGGCCTTAGCTTCCATTGCTCCGACGTGGAAGCCGGCGCCGAGTATTACGCCCGCAGCGGCACGGACATCACCGATGAAGATTTTACTGCGCTCGGCAAAACTGATGCGATTCTGTTTGGCGCCATCGGCCATCCAGATATTCGGTGGCCAGATGGCACAGAAATCGCGCCGCACCTAAGGATGCGGACGGAATTCGGTCTGATTGCTGGCCTCCGGCCGGTGCGAGCCTTCCCTGGCCTGCCAATTCCCTTAAAGGACCCCCGAGCCCAAGAAATCGATATCGTGATCATCCGGGAGTCGACCGAAGGACTTTTTGCCTCGCTTGGCAAGGGCACCATTGAGGACGACCGTATCGCCAAGGAGACGCTGGTTATAACCCGCGATGTCTGCGAGCCCTTGTTCGACGAAGCATTCCGCCTGGCTCGCCAACGGAAATCGAAGGGCGGCCCTGGCCGGGTCACCTGCGTCGACAAATCCAACGTATTCACGGCGATGGCCTTTTTTCGCAAAATCTTCGATGAGCGCGCAGCACTGAATGCGGACATATCGGCAGACTACAGTTACGTCGACGCCGCTGCCTTGGACCTGGTGCGCAAGCCCTGGGAGTTCGACGTCATGGTCATGGAAAACATGTTCGGCGACATCCTCTCCGATCTGGGCGCGGGCATCGTTGGCGGGATGGGTTTTGCGCCATGCGCCGAACTAGGCCCCGACCACGGCTTGTTCCAGCCGGCCCACGGGACGGCACCGGATATTGCCGGTCAGGACAAGGCCAATCCCACGGCCATGTTTTTCTCGGCCAAGATGATGTTGGACTGGCTCGGCGAACGCCACGATGTTCAGGCCTGCCGCGACGCGGCCGACGACCTGGCCGGCACAATCGAGGACCTATTTGCGAACGGCGACGTTGTGCCAATGGAACTAGGCGGCACCGACGGCACCACTTCCTACGCTAAAAAGGTGCTAACGAAGCTGGGCTAGGCGTCAGTAGGTCGCCCGACCACCCGAAATATCGAACACACCACCCGTCGTAAAGGAGTTCTCCCTCGACGCCATGAAGGTGACCATGGCGGCGATCTCTTCCACCAGAACAAACCGTCCGCGCGGAATCTTTGAGAGCATGTAGTTGATATGCTCCTCGGTGATCTGGTCAAAGATAGCAGTCTGAGCCGCCGCCGGCGTCAGACAATTCACCGCGATGTCGTGTTCCGCCAATTCTTTGCCCAAGGACTTGGTCATGGCGATGACACCGGCCTTCGAGACGGAATAGGCGGACGCCAGCGGGTTTCCTTCCTTGCCAGCGATGGAAGCAATGTTAACGATTCGCCCGTAGCCATTTTTGATCATCGTCGGGATGACCGCGCGGCAGCAATGGAAAGGGCCGTTTAAGTTGATAGCCATCACCTGGCCCCACTCTTCGTCCGTGTATTCCCAAGTGGTCATGTTGGCGCCGGCCACGCCGGCGTTGTTGACCAGAATATCGATGCGGTCCATGTCGGCTATTACTTGGCTCACCGCGTCATCAACAGTGGCAACGTTAGTCACGTCCATGTCGTAAGCCTTGATCTCGCCGGCACCGGACAATTCTTCGACGGTATTAACGGCCAGCGTTATGTCAGGATCCCAGATCGCGACCTTCGCACCGCTTTCCAGGAACCGCTTCGCGCAGGCCTTGCCGATGCCTTGCGCACCCCCGGTAATCACGGCCACTCGGCCGTTCATGTCAAATTGCGTCGCCATGGCGGCGTTCTCCCTTTCTTATCTAAGTCAGGCTCAGCCGTTATCGGCCACGACCAACTGGTTTTGCTCACCCAGACCGTCGACACCCAAGCGCACCTTATCACCCACGTTTAGATAAACCGGCGGGTTCATACCGGCACCGACGCCCGGCGGCGTACCCGTAGAAATGACGTCGCCCGCTTGAAGGGTGAATAGGTTAGAGAGATAGCTGACAATATGCGCCACGTTAAAAATCATGGTCGACGTATTGCCGTCCTGATAGCGCTTACCATTGACCTCCAGCCACAGCCCCAAGCTCTGCGGATCACCCGCTTCATCCTTGGTGACTAGCCACGGGCCAGTGGGACCGAAGTTGTCGCAGGCCTTGCCCTTAACCCACTGGCCGGTACCTTCCAGTTGAAAGTTCCGCTCCGAAACATCGTTTACAACGCAATAACCAGCCACGTAATCGAGGGCGTTGGCCTCATCTATATATTTGCCATCCTTGCCGATGACAACGCCCAGTTCCACTTCCCAATCCAGCTTGGTAGACGTACGCGGCATGATGATATCGTCGTCGGGGCCGCAAATGGCTGAGTTGAACTTGGCAAACAGGATGGGCTCTTTAGGAATAGGCATGCCTGTCTCCTCGGCATGATCCGTGTAGTTCAAGCCAATGCACATGAATTTGCCGATGTCACCGACGCAGGCACCCAGGCGCGGATCGTCGTCCACGGCCGGCAGGGACGCGGGATCGATAGCGCCTAGCTTGGCCAATCCATCCACCGAAATCGAGGCTCCATTGATATCGTCCACATAAGCGGAAAGATCACGGATGGTGCCATCCGCATCCATCATGCCTGGCTTTTCCTGACCGCGGGGGCCATATCGCAAAAGTTTCATAGTTTCATCCTTTCATGCTTCCCAGCCATGCGCTGGCAAATGGCCGGGGGCTGGATCCAGTAAATTTGCAAGATCTATATACCGGTCTCCGGCGGCCAAGGAAACGCGTCAGTCAGGACTTTTCCGTTCCCGGGCTCTTGCGCTAGAAGCCTCCAGGACTGACACTAGCCCATCCAAGAAAAACAATATCAAACTAGACCGGGAGAGACGGAACGATGGCGGACGACAAAAAGAAACTGCGAAGCCAATGGTGGTTCGACGACCCTCACGACATCGGCATGACCGCCATGTATGTGGAGCGTTATTTAAACTTCGGCATCACCCGCGAGGAATTGCGTTCCGGCCGGCCCATCATCGGGATCGCTCAGACGGGCAGTGAACTGTCGCCGTGCAACTATATTCATACCCAGATCGCACCCAGGATCCGCGACGGCATTCGCGACGCAGGCGGGATCCCGCTGGTTTTTCCCGTCCATCCCATCCAGGAAACGGGTAAGCGGCCGACGGCCAAATTGGATCGAAACCTCGCCTACATGGGCCTGGTAGAAATTCTTCACGGTTA
>MDTG01075497.1_pt1 | contig 20101 bp, 18 predicted proteins | sample 811421 | NCBI WGS metagenome assembly MDTG01 (sample SAMN05326645, study PRJNA326480) | marine metagenome | isolation source: seawater | place: Pacific Ocean: South East | collected 2011
AAGTACCATTGGCGCTGAAAGGCTTGACTTCCGAGTTCGGTATGGAATCGGGTATTACACTTTCGCAATAATCACCAGGCACGTCTTTATACATAATACTTAAATTTTGTAAAATTATTTTTAAGGAATTTTATCAAGTATTTACTTTGTTTTTATTGAATTTTCGTATTTTGATCTTTGCCATAGAAACAATCCAACAGGAAAATAATATACAATTGACATCCAGTTATTAAAAAAACTCCCACTTGGTGAAAAAGGCCATAAACTAATTATTATAGCACTCAATAAACAAACTTCAAAATCGTTAATTACACTTTTTTTTCCATGAATAAATTTGAAAATGAAATGCTTAAACGAAATATATATTAATAAAATAAAAACTATCATAACTATCAGAAAAGCAAAAATACCTGCTTCAGATAAAAGTTCAATATAAGTATGATGTGGATGAGTTTCACAAGAATATTCAGATACTAAATATTTATCACATTCATTTCTAAATTGTCGAGGGCCAACACCAAAAAATTTATTATCTTTAAAAATTCTATATGCAGTTATATACATATCATTATGAGGCTTCGAAAATATGTACAATTTATCATCCTCTTTATTTAAATTATCTTTTCTTGTGAAATCATTAATTGTTTGATCTATAAATCTTTCTTTAGAATTTGGAAAAGCATTTATCATTACAATAATTAAACATAATGATATTAAGTATGTCCAAATACGGTAAATTTTATACTCCTTTATCATCAAGATTATAAAAATAGCTGATAAATTCATAAAAAATAATGCTAATCTTTCTCCGCTTAGGAAAATTAGTCCTTCTGATAATATAAAAACTATTGTCACAATAAACAACATTGATTTATTTTTTTTCGACTGATCTAGAAAAATAAAGAGACCAAAAAAAATTGGAAAAAATCTTGCCAGATAACTGCCCAATATTAATTCCGAACCAAAAAAACTACTAATTCTGTAATCATTATATAAAGTATATCCAAATAAATTTTTTCCAAAAATATATTGAAAATACCCATCGATTATTAATGATGAATAACAAACTAAAAGTGACAAAAAAAGATACTTTAATAAAAATTTATTTTTTTCCAATAAGTACCAAAAAGATAATGAAAATATTCCAAACCGAAAATAAAATAATGAATTTTTTAACGAAATTAAAGTATTATTGGATAATAAAGAACTTACTATTAAAATAATACAAAAAGCAAAAAAAAATTTAAAATAATAATTACTATAATACTTGTATAAATTATTTTTAATTGAGTTTACTAAAAATAATATAGCAACTAAAGAAACACCTAGGTCTGATAAAAAAGGACCGGATATCAATAAAGCGGGCATTAAAATTATTATCCATGATGGAACAAGATTAAATAAAAATAATTGATTTTTCATTATTTATAAAATTAAACTTATCAGATATTTTTTAAAATTATTGTCTATTTTTGCCTTTTAGCAGAATTCACTATCAGAACATAAAATATTCCTACTAAAGCACCCAATAATCCTGAGACAACAAAAGTTTTCAAAATTGGATATGGTTTTTCTCTCTCATATTCGGTCTGACTAGAATAAACTTTTGCTGCATAAAATTCATCAGGTTTTGAAACAGGAGAACTTTCAAATATAGTTTTGACTCTTTCGACATATTTATTTGTAGATAAAAGATTTTTTTGTTTCTGTAATTTTTTTATTTCTTTTTCGTTTTGAGTAATTGATAGTTGGGTGTCAATATCATCTATAAAATAATTATTAATTATATCAATATAACTTAAGTAGCTATCAATCATTTCAAAAAGTTCTCTTTGAATTTCGTTATTTATTTCTATTTCTATAAATTCTAAAAATTCTTCATATTGTTTTATCTCGGTAGCATTTATATTAATAAAATATACATCATTTATATTTATTAAATTAATTGAGGTAGCTAGTTTTTTCACTGCATTCTCATAAGCTAATTTATCTAAATAATCCTCTTTTTTAATCAAATTGAATTTTTTAATTAAGAGCATTAAGTAATACTTGTCATTTAATTTATCTAAAAATAGATTAAATAAAAAATTCCTATTTATGTTATTTATCTGTAAACCTTCGATAAACATTTCATCAGATAAAGAGCTTAATTCTTGATTATCATTTTGAATTATTATTTCAGGTGTCTCCACAAATTGTTTATTCTCGTAAAAAGGCTTAATTTTATTAATGACTGAATTATAGATTTTATACTTTGCTTCATCATAAGTTGAAATAGATCTAATTTCAGTTGTAGCATTTACCTTCAACTCTTTTGATGGTTTGGTAGCCTCAATATAGAGAGCAGTCGCTAAACTTATGGCTATAAAAATAAAAATTTGAAATTTTTTATTCCATAGAACTTGAAATATATCTAATAAATTTATTTCATTCTTATCTAAATTTTTTGACATTCTTTTTTTTTATTTATTATAAATAACTTGATTATGCAATTATTTAATTAACTTTACAATCTTACTATCACTAGGATTTTTTTTAGGTGTATCCTTAACTAAGTTATCAGTATAAAAATGATCTACAATCTTCGAATTAGATTTATATAATTTAATTAATTTTTCTAAAAGTTTTTTAACTTCAAGCACTTTATTTTCAGCTAGTAGAGTTTTTAAAAAATTTAAATCCTTATCTAATTCTAAGAAAGGAATAAAAGTTTCATTAGTTTTTTTAATTTTTAAATGGTCTGTATTTTGAGGATCATCACCAATTAATAATTCTTCATATAATTTTTCACCCGGTCTTAATCCGATTATCTTGATTTCAATATCACCATCTGGATTGCTTGAGTCTTTTACTGTTAACCCAGACAAATTAATCATTTTATATATTAAATCTTTAATTTTTACACTTTCACCCATATCAAGAACAAATACCTCAGAATTTTTACCCATGGCACCAGCTTGAATAACTAATTGTGCTGCCTCCGTAATAGTCATAAAGTATCTTGTTACATCCTCATGAGTTAAAGTTACTGGCCCCCCTTGTCTAATTTGACTTTTGAACTTAGGAATTACAGATCCGGAGGACTCTAATACATTTCCAAATCTTACAATCGAAAAATTAGTATTAATATTTCCTTTATTTTTATAAATTCCTTGCATACAAAGTTCGGAAAGTCTCTTAGAGGCCCCCATAACATTAGTGGGTCTTACAGCTTTGTCACTTGAAATTAACACAAGATTTGAAACTTTCTTATTTACTGAGGCTTTTGCGACAGCATAAGTACTAAAAACATTATTTTTTACCCCTTCACAGATATTTTCCTCAACTAAGGGAACATGTTTGTATGCTGCAGTATGATAAACTGTATTAACATCAAACTTTTCGAAAATTGTCTCTAATTTAATTTGGTCTTGTGCATTGACAAGTAACGAAATTATTTTCAAATTTGAATTTAAAGTTATTAATTCTTCATAAATTTTATAAAGAGAAAATTCATTTAGCTCTATCAGTAATAATTTATTTGGTTTTAATTTTACAATTTGACGACATAATTCAGATCCTATCGAACCTCCAGCACCAGTAACTAATACTGTTTTTGCGTTTATATTTTTATTTAATAATGTGTGATCTGGTTTGACTTGCTCCCGATTTAATAAATCATCGATATTTAAATCTTTAATATCAGATACAGTTATTCTACCATCTATAATCTCAGATATACTAGGTAGTGTTTTAACAATTAATTTATATTTGTTTAATTTTTCTATAATTTTATTTCTTTTTTTTCTATCAATTGTTGGTAGTGCTAGAAAAACTAAACTTAAATTTTTTGTTTTTATCAATTTTTCTAATTTAGACGGTGAATAAATTACCTTACCCAATATTATTTGCCTGTGTAATTGATTATCGTCATCAAAAAAACCTATAACCTCAAATTCAGGGCTATTTTCTAAAGCAACAACTAATTGTCTTCCAGCATTACCCGCTCCATAAACTATTACATTTTTTTTATTATGAGATTTATTTTTTGAACCAGAATTGTTAATTAATATATACTTTACAGATAATCTAAGACAAATAATTGCAAAAAATAACAACATTGGTTGTAAAATACCAATTGATCTTGGTACAGTTTGACCAATATAATTTGGAGTGCTTTGAATTCCATACACTCCAACTGCTAAAAAATATAATAACCCATATATAAATGTTGAGACTAATATAGTTAAAGTTATTGATGCTCCTGTATAACGAAAGATTGTTCTATATAACCCAAATAACCAAAAAATAGGTATTGCAATAATAATTGATATTATTGCTGGATAAATATTGAAATCTTTTAATGGAATAAATTCCTCCAATCTTAAAAAGAAAGCAAGCCAGGTACATATTACACATAAAATTACATCAGTGAGAATTACAATCGCACGTTTGTAATATCGATGAACAGATTTTGTATAATTTGAAAAAGATATTAATAAATTACTCATTAACTATAAAATTATTTATTTTAAAATTTTAGCTGGGTTTCCAACATAAACATTACTTTTTTTACAATTTTTAGTTACAACAGATCCTGCTCCGATTGTTACATTTCGACCAATTGCTACAGGCAATATTGTAGCGTTTGATCCAACCAAAACGTTATCTGAAATAATGGTCTTTAAAAATGGCCCACCCTTTGGAAGGGTTTTATTATTCAAAAATTTATCATTTACAAATACTACAGAATGTCCAATAAAACAGTTATCACCTATTTCTGTATTTTCACAAATAAAGCAATGACTTTGAATTTTACAATTTGTCCCAATCTTCACGTTTTTTTGTATTTCAACAAAAGGTCCTATAAAACAATTATCACCAATATCACATCCATATAAATTAACTGGCTCAATAATAGTTACATTCTTGCCAAATTTTACATTTTTGATTGAAATATTTTTTTTTACTGTCATAAAAATATGCGTGAAATTTTTAGATATACATAGACAAGACCATATTCTATTTTCAAAAATTTATAAAGATATTAATAAATGTTTAAAAAAAACAGACTTCATTCTAGGTAAAGATGTAGTTGAGTTTGAAAAAATTTTTTCCAAATTTTGTAATACATCTTATTCAATAAGCTGTGCTAATGGAACTGATGCACTATATATCGCTATGATGGCTTTAAAACTACCAAAAAAATCAGAAGTTATTGTGCCTGCAATGACTTATTGTTCAACAGTTTTTTCAATAATAAGATCTGGATTAAAACCTGTTCTAGTTGATATTGAAAAAGACAAATCAACAATGTGTCTTAAAGATTTAGAAAAAAAAATTACTAATAAAACTAAATTAATTATACCAGTACATTTGTATGGTGAAGTTGTTGATTGCTTGAAAATTAAAAAAATAATTAATAAGAGAAAAATTTATATAATTGAGGATGCTTCTCAAGCTCATGGGGCATATGAATATTCTGAATTTATGAGACTTAAAAAAAATCGTAAAGTTGGTTCTCTTGGTGATATAGGTTGTTTTAGTTTATATCCTGGTAAAAATCTTGGAGCTTACGGAGATGCAGGAATTATTACAACAAATAATAAAAAACTATTTAAATATATGTATAAATTCAGAAATTTAGGTTCTAATAAAAAATTTCATCATGACTTGATTGGAATAAATAGTAGAATGGATACTTTACAAGCAATTATTTTAAAACATAAAATAAATAATCTTAACAAATATAATTTATCTAGAAAAAAAATAGCTTTAATTTATGAAAAAAAGATAATAAATCCAAAAATAAAAAAATTAAAATATTCAAAGGGATGTGTATTTCATCAATATGTAATAAAAGTTAGAAATGTTAAAAAATTTACAAATTTTATTTCTAATAAAAAAATTCCATTTGGAAGGCATTATCCATTTCCTATTCATAAACTTGGTGCCTTTAAACGAAATTTTAAAGGGCAAGTGTTCAAGAATTCTGAAGAATTAGGTAGTCAGTGTGTAAGTCTGCCTATAGATCCATTACTTAAAAAAGCGGAAATTAATAGAATTTGTGATGTTATTAATTCTTACTAGATAATTGTAGACTCTATTTTTTCAATAATTTTAGATACATCAAATGCATAATTTATATCGGTATTTGGTCGTTTTCTATTTTTAACACAACTCAAAAAATGTAATATTTCCTCCCTTAATGGTGATTTAAATTTAATTTTTGGAGAATTGGTTTTACCAACAAAGACATTTGCTCTAGGAGTGAAAAAAGATTTTTTAAAATTTTTGGTTTCAGGATATTTTGCATATTGATCGTATATTTTAATTTTATTCTTTGGATCCAATTCATCGAAAGATAACATTTTATATTCTCCTACAATTATAATTTTTCTGTTTTTAGTAGGGCTTAACCAGGTGGACTTAATTTCAATATCAATTCCTTGACTGAGAAGATGGATGGATGAGATATCAAAAATTTTTTTTTTTAAAAAATCATATCCATGACCTCTAACTACTTGAGGTTTTTTTCCAAGCAAATATATACAAGAGCTGATATCGTGAGCAGCTAAATCCCAAATACAAGATGCATCGTTTCTTATAGGTCCAAAATTTGATCTTTCAAAGTAAATATATTTTATTTTACCAAGTTTATTTTTATTTATAATTTTATCTTTGATATATTTTAAGTAAGTATTATAATTATAGATATATCCAGACATTAATATTGTATTTCGAATTTTTGAAATTTTACTTAATTCTTGGATATGTTTTGATGATAAAGTGACAGGTTTCTCAACAAATAAATCTTTATTTTTTGATATAATTAGCTTTGCCATTGCATAGTGAGTTGCAGTTGGAGTAACCAGGAAGTAACAATATAAATCTAAGTTTAAAAGATCCTCAATAGAATTTATTATAGAAATGTATGGAAATTTTTTTTTTGTACTTAATAATTGTTTTTTATTTAAATCAAAAACGAAAATTTTTTTAATATTTAAATCCTCTAAAGTTTTTATAATATTAGTTCCCCAATATCCACATCCAACAATACCGATTTTAATATTTTTATATTTTAGCATTAAGACTTGATATATAACATTTATAAATGAAAACAAAAATACTTTGTGTTATACCAGTTTATAATGAGGAATTAAGACTTTTTAATCTAATTAGTAAAATTAAAAGATCAAACCAAAAAATAAAAGGTATAAAATTTTTATTTGTGAACAATGGATCATCTGATGGATCTTTAAAAGTTTTAAAAAAAAATAGACTTCATTTTATAAATCTGAAAAAAAATATGGGCGTTGGTTATGCTTTAATTCTAGGTTTAAAATTCGCATTAAAAAATAATTATTCAATTATTATTCACTTGGCTGGAAATGGAAAAATGTTACCATCTCAAATTCCGATTTTCTTGAAGCAAATTATTTATTATAAAAACGATTTTGTAAGTGGAAGCAGATTTTTAAAAAAAAAAGATTATGAAACTAATCCCATAATTAGGATTATTCTCATAAAAATTTTAAGTTTTTTTATTTCAAAATTATATAAAAGAAAAATTACTGATGCTACGTGTGGATTTAGAGCTTTTAAAACTAAGTTATTTAAAAAGCATATAAAGATATTTGATAAAAAAAAATTCTATACTTATGGGTATGAATATTACAGTATTGGGATGGTAATCAAGTCAAAAAAAATAAAATTTTTAGAAGTACCAATTACAATGAAGTATCCTAAAAAAGGCTCATATTCTAAAATGAAACCTATAATAGATTGGATTACAATAATAAACGCTTGGCTGTTTGCAATTTTGGATAAGAAATCTTTAAAATAAATTTGTTAAATAATATTTATGCAATGAATTTAATAATTCAGTTTTTTTTTACTCTTTTTAGGAAATTTTGAAAACCACAAGAAATCAATACTATAATTAAAGGCATGAATGGTATTCTAAATCTTGAATAAGATCCAGGACCGGAGGATGCCAATAATAAATATGCAAAAATTAATATTAAAAATAAAAAAAATATATTTTTATCAATTTTTATAATTCCATATAAGGCAAAAACACCCATTAAAATTAACCAAATTAAGCCAATACTATGGAAAAAAAATTTTAATATTTTGTAATTTTTACCAGAAATATTAAACATTCTTGGATATTGTCCAGTTCCAGGAGTAAAAAGAGTCATTACAGAACCCTTAAATCCAACTATAATAGTTTCTAATGGATAATTTAACATAGCATTTTTAAGCTCAGAATTTGAATAATTTATAAATTCATTTTTTGATAAATTAATAACTTTATTTCTAAATTCCTCTTGAACATCAAGAAAATCTCTTTTTTGATTTTGTGCAATTATTCCTGCTGTCTTAAATAGATAATTATTTTGGGCTTTTAAGTAAGTAAATTCCTTTACACCTGTTGCTTTATAATTTCGATAAGTCCAAAGTTGAGTCAATGAGAAATGCAATATCAAACCTAATAAACAGGCTATTAGTAAAGGAAACTTAAAGGTAATTCTAAATGAATAATTAAGTAAATAAAATAATATTAAAAATATTGATAAATAATATGGTAAATAAAGTGTAATAGGTCTGATAAAGGTAATAAAAGTAATACCAACAAATCCAACTAAAAAATAAATAAAATTTATATTTTTTAATCCAGTAAATAAAAAATATAATGTTAATGTAAACCAAAATAAAAATATTATATCTGAAAGAATGTTATATTGATGTTTTGAAAGAGTTGGGTCAATTAAATAAATTAAAAATATTAAAATAGGACTAATCTCTATATTTATTATTCTCACTATTTTATAAGTAAAATATGCAGATAATAGAACCATTATCAAATTTAAAAAAACAACATACTTTTTTAAATTTAAATCCAAGCAAACTGCTGGCAATAAAAAAATTGATGTTCCAGGAGTTCTTCTTATTTCTGCTTCTTTATCAACATTATTAAATTTACCACTTTCACAGATTTCTTTGGCTGGATTTATATATTCATGTGAATCTGTGGTGAAAAAAAAATTAGGATTTGTATTTTCTAAATAAAACCCAAATACAATTTTAATTAATATAATAATAATTAATAAAACTAAACCTTTGTGATATATTTTATTTTCCACAAATATTTATATAGGTTAAGACAATTTAATTGTTAATTTTAAATAAATTTACACAATACATGAAATTATTTCAATAATGTTAATCAATTATTTTTTTATTATAAATTAGAAAATATAATTTTTTTAATATCTCCAAGTCCTTTTAAAAAATACATGGGCAAGATTTATTAACTTTTTTTATAATAAATATGACTAGCTTGTTTAATATTTAGTCCTCACTTCAATAAGTACATATATATATATATATTTAGATTTTAAAAATTTTTTTAATCACAGTTTCTATGTTAAATAAATTTTTTTTATGTTGGGAATAATTCAATGTATGATTAATATCTAGGGCTATACTTGTTTCTCCTAAAATTTTACAATTCTTTAATCTAATTTGCTTAAAATTTTGTAATTTTCTAAAAGACTTTTCTAAATATATTTCAGGACAAGAACCTGTAAAACATTTTATATCTTTTTGTTTAAAATTTCTAATAATTTTAAAGCGAATATTTTTATAATATTTAATATCTCTCTTAACAAAAAAATAGAATCTGTACCATGCTGATTTAATTTCTTTTGAGGGATAATAACTATAAAGATAGTGATGATATTTTTTAATTATATTAAAATAATCTTGTGAAATTTTATCTCTTTTTTTTTGAGTTTTTTTTAAATCTTTAAGCTGTTCTAGACCTGCGAGAGATTGAATTTCTGTTAATCTTAAATTTGTTCCAAAATAATCTTTATTATATAAAAATTTTTCAAAACCTTTTTTTTTGTTTTTTTTAATTGTTCCATGATTTATATATCTTTTACAGAATTGATATATTTGTTTTTTATTTGTGGAAATCATACCTCCCTCACCTAGAGTAGAAATTATTTTATCAGTACAAAAAGACCATGTATTAACATCTCCAAAAGAACCTACTTGCTTATTTTTTATTGAGGCTCCATGTGCTTGGGAACAATCTTCAATAATTTTTATTTTATTTTGATTGGCTATTTTTCTTAAACCATGCATATCACATGGCATTCCACCTAAATGAACACATATAATAGCTTTTGTTTTTTTTGTTATTTTTTTTTTAACATCTTTTAATGAAATATTTTGTGTCAATAAATCTATATCTACAAAAATTGGTTTGTGACCCGTGTTTACTATACAAGATGCAGAAGAAAAAAAACTTCTTCCTGGTACTATAATTTCAGAATTTTTTGGGAGTCTCAGGGATTTTATTGCAACTTCTAGTGCTGCAGTTCCATTACATATTGCTATTGAATAATTATTACCAACATATTTAGAAAATTTTTTTTCAAATTTACTTCCGTATACTCCATTAGTATAATTAATTCTTCCCGAATTTATTACTTCACTAACTTTATAGATTAAATTTTTAGAAAAGTTTGGCCAATTTTTTTCTTGCATACTTTGCAGGAATTCCTTTCACAAATGAATTTGACTTTATATCTTTTGTCACCACAGTTCCTGCCGCAACAAAAACATTATCTCCAATCACACAATTTTCTATAATTTTAGATCCTAATCCTATCCAGCAATTTTTTCCAATTTTTACATTTCCAGCCATTACTACACCTGGACATATATGGGAGTGATCTTTAATCACACAATCATGATCTATGGATACGTTAGTATTAATTATGCAATCATTTCCTACTGTACTATCAGTATTAATCATGCAGCCTTGCATTATTACACTTCCCTCTCCAATTTTTGACCCAATACTTAAATAAGATTTTGGATGCACTAAAGTTGCAAATCTAAATTTTTTTTTCTTTAGAATTTTATAATATTTTTCTCTTATTTTATTATTTCCAATTGTTACTACAACTTTAGAAATATTTTTTTTATAATCTATAATTGATTCAAGATTTCCAATGATTTTAAATTTTTTATTATTAACTTTAAAAATTTTTCTTTCTCTATCAAAAAAATAAATTTTTTTTTTTTTAACTATATCATATACAGATTTTGCATGACCACCTGTACCAAAAATTGCTAATGTCATCTTTAATCCAATATTTTTTCTATTTTGAATGCTTCAGCATAACTCATAAATACGTTGCTACCCCTAACTTTTGATAAATTAATAATAGCTTCTTTAGATCTTGGATGAGGAAATTTTTTTACTTGTGATTTATACTTTAAAAAAGCTTTGACTTTATTGTTTATATCAGACTTGTTTAAACTTACAAAGTAATTTGGACTAAAAACTTTTTCATTTTCATTCCATTCAGTCTCAGAAAGAACTTCATAAGATAATATTTTTTTTAAATTATTCTTTTTGTTAAATCTCATAGAAACTTTTGCTGCTTTGAATATTATTTTATGGTCATCATGAATATCATTTGAAGAGGGAATTAATACAATTTCAGGATTAATATCTCTAATATACTTATCAATAATATTACTTATTTTATAGATTGGATAGTTACTCAAATTTAGTCCAGGCAAATTTTCAAAAAATAATTTCTTTGTACCTATTAAATTATTTGCTTGTTTCGCCTCATTTCTTATTTTTTTAATTTCTTTATCAGAATAAATTTCTGGAGCACCTTTGTTTGCATTAGTTAAAATTAAAACATTTATATGGTATTTTTTTTTTGAATATTTTGATATAAACCCTCCACATCCTAAAATTTCATCATCTGCATGAGGAGACAATATTAATATTTTTTTCATAATACAGAAACTATAATTACAGAATTATATATTGTTATCAAACGAATTTAATACACATTTAAAATATTAAAATTATCATTTAATAATTGAAGACTTATTTTTATTAAATCTATTTATCATTACTATTGGTGTCTTTAATAAGATTAGAAAGTAATTATATAAAGTGTAATTATTAATAAATTCTATATCTAAACTGATTTTCTCACTTAACGTTCTATTTTTTCCAGTATAATTTATTTGCGACATACCTGTGATACCTGGTAAAATTTTCCTTCTTTTAGCTTTAATTGAATTATTAATTTTTTCTTCTATTTCCTCAGGTAGCGGTCTGGGCCCTACTATAGACATATCTTTATTTATAACATTAATAAGTTGTGGTAATTCATCTAAACTAGTTTTTCTTAATATTTTTCCTAAATAAGTTAATCTTAAATTTTCATTTTTATAAATTACCTGTTTCATAGTTCTAAATTTAAAAATAAAAAATTTTCTTCCTTTATAACCCACTCTTAATTGTTTATAAATTACTGGTTTTCCATCAATAATTATTAATAAAAATGAAATTATTAACATTAATGGAGAAAGGATAATCAGCATTGTTGTAGCTATTATAATATCACAAGACCTAATTTTTCGAGAAATCATAAGGTTTAATATTAATATAAAATTTAATCATAGAGTTATTTAATAGTCATAAATATATCTGAGTCTCCTAAAAAAATTTCTTTATTTTTCAAAAAATTTTTTTTTTGTTTTATATATGATTTTTTTATAAATCCAATTTTAAGATAAAGTGTATTGATTAATTCATAATTAGAATTATTTATAAGTTTTTTTGATAAGAAAATTAATTTTTTCTGGTTAGCAATTAAATATAAAAGATGTTGAGAATATATTTTTTTAGAACCAAAATGATCTAATACCACATTATTTAAACCAGATTTATCCTTATTTTTTTTTAAAATAAAAACACTTGTTAAATGTTTAAATACAAATTTATTTAAAAAATATTCATTTTTTCGATAAGACAAATATCTTTTTTTAAAATAAACAAAATTCTTTTTAAAAGGACTGCTATTTTCTTCAATATAATTTCTATATCTTATCAAACTACTAATAGAGTAGCTTTTGGTTTTATCTGATAAAATCAAACTTTTCTTAGTTTTGTATATGTAAAATTTGTTTTTTATAATATTTTTTGTACTTATTCCAAAATTTGAAAAATTATTTTTATTTGGCCACATAAATATTATAGGAGTTTTTTTAGAAATTTTTTTTTTTACTATTTCAAGTAAATTTGAAAAAATACCAATTCCCCTATATTTTTTAAGAACCATACTTGAATGTCTTGAATAAATTATATGATTTGGTTTCTTACTCAAATTATGAGAAATCATACCAACATTGGCAATTAATCTTGAGGAATCAAATGCGCCATAACAAAAAGAAAAATTATCGTTAAAATATCTCCATTTAAAAAATTCAAAACTAATCTTTTTTTTAAAACATGAATAAAACAATTTACTAAATTTTGAATAATCAGAAATTTTTAACTTTCTAAAATTTAAGTTTTTATATTTTAGGGCCATTAATTATTTTTTTTTATAATTTCGTATAATCTATTATTTATTTTTTTTTTAAAATAATTTTTATTTATAGATTTGAGAGCATTATTTCTTATTTTATCAAGAAAAATTTCTTTGGAATTTAAATAAGATATGAGATCAGGAATATCTTTATAAGTATCGACGAAAAACCCATTAAATTTATCTTTAATCAAATCGTTGTTACCTCTTATATTATAACAGATAACTGGTAATCCATTTAATAGACATTCCATTACTGAAACTGGAAGACCCTCTCTCTTACTTAAATGTAGCAAAATATCATATTTTTTAATTTTTTTATTTAAATTCTTATCAAATTTTTTAAAAGAAATATTTTTGAGTTTATTTTGTACTTTTATTGAATAAAATTTCAAATAATTTCCATATCCATAACAATCTATATCTACTTTTTGATTTTTTAACATTTCAGCAACTTTTAATATTTCAAAATATCCTTTATCCTTTTTATAAGCGGCCATAACTAAAATCTTTTTGATTTTTTTTTTCTTGTTAATAATTTTTTTATTTTTTGATACTGGATCTAAACCAACTCCATTTAATTTATAGCATAAGTTATTTCTAATTAGATTTTGCTGAGTATAATTGTAATCATCATTATTAATTGTAATAAAAATATTTGTATTAATTGACAAAACTTTTTCAATTATTTTGAATAAAAGATCTTTTATAGTATTTGTGTTTGATGTGAATCTAAAACCATGGACAAAATAAATAATTTTTAATTTACTAAAAAAAGTAAATATTCTAAATAAATGCGAAGCTACAGGTGTGTGTGTAAAAAATAATGCAGAATTATTTTTTTTTACCAAAGAATTAATTTGTAAAAAAATTTGTATGTATTTTATTAGATTAAATAAATCTTTTACTTTAGTTGGAAAATTAATCTTATGATTTAAAGTATTTTTAAAATTTAATTTCTCATTGTCTGAACAAGCTACCTCTACCTTTAAACCTTTTTTAATAAAATATTCTGCCTGAGATTTCAAAAATGTATTAAAAGTAATTGATTTCGTACAAATAAAAATTATTTTCACTTAAAAATTCCAAATTTTAAAATATGTGTTTGCCATTTTTTCGATCGAAAAATTTTTTTTTATTTTTAAATGTGATTTTTTTTTAAGAGATTTCCATTCTCGTTGCTTGGTATTAAAAAAAACTATACACTTGTTTAAATTTTTTGAAATTGACAAGTAATTATTTTCTTTCATTATAAATCCACAATTTCCAATAATTTTTTTTGTGGAACCAACATTACTAGATAAAACTGGTGTTGAACAAAGCATAGCCTCTGCTACAACGTTTGGAAATGATTCTGAATGAGATGTAAGAATAAGTAAATCAATTCCATTATAAAATTTTAACAAACTTTTTTGTTCATTCATAATAAATAATCTTCTCTTAATATTTAAATAATTAATATCATTCATTAGTTCTTTGTTTCTAATGTTTATATCTTTTCCAACCATGCACAGGTATACATTATCATAATTTTTTAAAACTTTAGAAAACCCGATTAATAAAGATCTAATATTTTTTTCACTCGTATACCTTCCTGCAAAACCCAAAACAATGTCAGTATCTTTAATTCTATTTTTTCGTCTAAAATTTAAACGTTGAAATTTTGAGGGATAAAAACTTTTATCACTATAACCATTATCAATGAGAGTTGTTTTATTTTTATTATAAAAATGACGATTTTCGTGAAATTTTATACTTTTTTCTGAACAGTAAATAATTTTTTTTGGCAAATATCTTGAGTATAAAGCGCAAATTAAAGAAATAATAATTGTTATTTTTTTTGACATTTGAAAGTTTAATATTGAGTGTCTTATGTTCCAAAATATTTTATTAAAAAATTTTTTTGGAATAAATATTGTGACAAAATTAGAATGATACATCCAGCTTTGTATTATATCTGGATTTTCTTTAATTAAAAATTTTCTAAAGTTTAAGATTTTTTTTATTAATGTGAAGTAATTTTTTTTTTTGTTAATACCTAAAGAATATATTTTTATTCCTTTTTTTTTTAGTTCATGCTCATAAAACCCATTATCAATTAATGTTATAATTATAATTTCAATTCTATTTTTATACTTTTTTTTATGAAATCTTACTAAACGATATAAATTTCCTTCGGCACCTCCTTTTTTTAAACTATTTATAATATGTATGATCTTCATAAAATTGACAAATAACTTATAAAGTTATTTATGTTTTATTGCAAAAACTATAATATTTAGCTAATTAATAGTCTAGAAATTCTCATTAGATTATCTATTTTTTTTTTGAAGAAAAAAAATTAGTGATTAATGGTGCTGCTAATAATACAAACATAATTATAAACTTTGATCTGTGTCTTATACCGGTACCAAAATTTCCCACCCCAACAGCAAACACAGTAACGTAAGTGATTAATATTAAAAAAATAATTCTTAAAGCTAAATTTTTCCAAATAACTTTTAAATTTCTTAAAATCAATATGGTTAAATAAATAAATAAAAAACCATCAAACATTCCAATTAAGTGTTTTGCCTCTTTAATATCCCATGGAAATGGGGCAAACATAAAATAAATACTTCTTATTGGGATTTTGTATATAAGCTCATTGGGAGATTTAACTACTGTCCAGTCAGGATACGAGGCCACACCCATTACAGAATGTCTAGTTTTTCTCATAAGATTTTCTGGATCTGTCATAAACTGAAAATCTCTTACATAGGGTACAAAAATCTCATTTGAAAAATAAAGCATAAAAAGATAAGAAAGTAATAACAACAATGCTAAATTAATTAAATTAATACGAAAATTTTTTAAAGATTTAATAAAATCATTTATACTTACCAATGTAAGAATTGCAATAAATGTAATCGCACCTACCATCGAGGCTCCATGGAAAAATGTTGCCGCAACAAAACCTGCCATAGCTAAACAAACTGATGTAATTTTTTTATTTTGAGTCCAATTAACGACACCATAGATAGCAACTAACAAAAAAAAACAAATATATACAGCTCTCATTGTCAAAGCTGAATATAAAATTAAGGATGGAAATAAAGCTATAACCCAACCAACTTTATGAGCCACATCATTAGACCACAACTTGTATGCTAGTTTCCATCCTAAGAAAACACTACCTATTCCAAAGAATAATGAAATTGATTTTGCCATTAATTCACTTGTTCCAAAAAAATAATATGGAATTGCTAAAAACCACCTTATAAATTGTGTGCCTGGTCCTGGATAATAATTTATTAAAAAGGCCAATCCATTATCTGCTATAAATCTGGCTTGTCCTTCAATTGAAACAGCATCTGCAGTACTATCTGGTAAAGTAAAAAAATAATGACCTAGTAATAAAACTATAATACGAATACCTAAAGCAAAATAAAGAATTTTAGAAACACTAGGCCAGCGTTGCCCTATAAAGAATGTGATCAAACAAACAATAGAAATTGCAGTAAAACCAAGAAGATTATCCATTTAATTCAAGCTTACAATTAATTTATTTGTAAATTTTTTAAAAATTTTAAAGATCAAACTAAGTCTTAACATCAAATCTCTATTAAGTTTCTTTCAATTAAAATTCAAAATTTATAACCTTGTTATATTTTCATTTTTATAAAACAAAGATTTTAAGTCATAAATAATATGATTTTTTTTACATAAGCTTGAAATAAATTTAATTCCCAAATCTTTAAATTTTTTGTGTGCAACTGCAATTATAATCGAGTCATATTTTTTTTTGTCTGGTTTGAGGATTGGTTTAATGTTGTAAATTTTTTTTATTTCAATTTTATCAGCCCAAGGATCATATAGATCTAATTTACACTTAAATTTTTTCAATTTTTCAATAACACCCTCTATACCTGAATTGCGAATATCTGTACAATTTTCTTTAAAAGTAAGGCCCATTACTAAAATGTTAGCTCCTTTAATTGTAATTTTTTTTTTTTTCATTTTGTTCACTAATTCCGAGGCCACATAATATCCCATGTTATCATTAATATTTCTTCCTGCTAAAATTACCTTTGGACTATAACCAATATTTTTTGCCTTGTAAGTAAGGTAGTAAGGATCTACTCCAATACAATGACCTCCTACTAAACCAGGTTTAAAGGGGATAAAATTCCATTTACTACCAGCAGCCTCTAAAACTTCTTGAGTGTCTATATTTAGCTTATTAAAGATTATAGATAATTCATTTATCAATGCTATATTTAAATCACGCTGAGTATTCTCTATAACTTTTGCTGCCTCCGCAACTTTTATACTTGGTGCTTTATGTGTCCCAACTTTTACTATTTTTTTATAAAGATCATCTACTAACTTAGCAGTATCAGTAGTAGATCCTGAGGTGATTTTTTTAATGTTAGTAATGTTAAGTTTCTTGTCTCCAGGATTAATACGTTCAGGACTATAGCCGCAAAAAAAATGTTTGTTAAAGATTAACTTAGAAAATTTTTCGAGAATTGGAACACATTTTTCCTCTATACATCCTGGATATACTGTAGATTCATAAATAACTATATCTTTTTTCTTAAGAGACTTACCTACTGTTTCTGAGGCATCTAGTATTGGCCTTAAATCTGGTCTTTTGAATTTATCTATAGGTGTAGGAACTGTAATTATAAAACAATTAGCTAATTTGAGATCATTTTTATCATTAGTAAATTTAATTTTTGTTAAATTTTTAAATTCTTTTTGACTGATTTCTAAATTTTTATCTATTCTAGATTTTAATTCATTTATTCTTTTTGTTTTTAAATCAAAGGCAATTACTTTTTTTTTCTTAGCAAATTCTAATGCTAAAGGTAATCCAACATAACCCAAACCTATTACAGCCAATCTTAATTTATTAATATTGTTTGTCATATTTGATAATAGTCTCTATACCACTTTACAAATTTTTTCACCCCATGAGATATATTTGTAGAAGGCCTGTAGTTAAAATCTTTTTTTAAATTATCTACGTTAGAGTAAGTATCTGGAACATCACCAGGCTGTAGAGGTAAATAATTTATTTTTGCTTTTTTTTCCAAGTTTTTTTCTAATTCATCTATATAATCCATAAGCTTTACAGGTTTATTATTTCCAATATTGTAGACACGCCATGGTGCTTTACTAGTTGATGGATCAGGTTTATAGCTGTCCCACTTAGAATTAATTTTTGCAGGATTGTCTAAAGTCTTTATTACTCCCTCAACTATATCATCAATATAAGTAAAATCTCTAGTGTGATTACCATGATTAAAAACATCAATTGGTTTTTCTTCTAGGATAGCTTTAGTAAATTTAAAAAGAGCCATATCTGGTCTGCCCCATGGCCCATATACTGTAAAAAATCTAAGTCCTGTAGTTGGTAATTTATAAAGATAACTATAAGTATGTGCCATTAACTCATTAGATTTTTTAGATGCAGCATAAACAGATAATTGATGATTAACAGAATCATGCTCTGAAAAAGGCATTTTAGTATTAGCTCCATAAACACTTGAAGTGCTTGCATAAACTAAATGTTTAACATTATTTTGACGACAGCTTTCTAATATATGAGCAAATCCAACTATATTACTATTAATATATGCTAGAGGATTTTCCATTGAATAACGCACACCTGCTTGAGCTGCTAAATTAACTACTATGTCAGGATTATTTTCTTTAAATATCCTTTCCAAGTTATTTTGATCAGTAATGTCTAAGCGATTATGCTTATAATTTGGATACTTTGATAAAATTTGAAGTCTGGATTCTTTAATTTTTGGATCATAATAATTATTTTGATTATCAATTCCTACTACACTATCTCCACGGCCCAATAGTTTTTGACATAATGAAAAACCGATAAAACCTGCTGATCCAGTAACAATTATTTTTTTTATATTTTTACTCATATAATAGATCAATAAAGTTTTAATTTAAAACTATACTAGAAATAATCATTAGTTAAGTTGATTTTTTATCAAAGAAGATTAAAAATACGAATATTGTTAAATAACTTGCATCGCTCTTGTTTTCCAACTGTAATTATAAAAATCATTTAAAGCTTGATTTGCAATAATTTCTCTATTTTTTATATTTTTTAATTTATAAAGAGAGCTTATCCAGCTATCAATGTCATCACAATCAACTAATAAAGAATTTTTTTCATTCAGCACTTCTCTGATCACAGGAAAATCAGAAGCAATCATAGGTTTATTGTGTGACATATATTCAAAAATTTTTAGAGGGGACATAAATTTACTTGTATCAGATCCATCGCTCCCAAATACTGATACTTTTTTTTCATATGGAGCTAAAAAAATATCAAAAGAATTTTTATATTTTACGGCATCTTTAGGAGACACGAATCCATAAAAATAGACATTATCCAATTGTATTTTTTTCGAGTAATTTTTCCAATATTCAATATCTTTATTTAATCCACCTACAAGGTGGAATGACATATCATTTATTTTTCTTGCACATTTAATAATTGTCTCAATTCCTCTTCCTTTATAAAGATGCCCAACATAACCAACTTTTAAATTTTCTTTATTCCCAAAAAGTTTGACTTTATTATTTAAATCTATCACTTCATCTGCCCCATCATGAGCCACCTGTATTTTTATATTTTGCATGAATTCTTTTTCTAAATATATATTTTTTAATGCTTGAGA
>MDTG01160000.1_pt1 | contig 20101 bp, 18 predicted proteins | sample 811421 | NCBI WGS metagenome assembly MDTG01 (sample SAMN05326645, study PRJNA326480) | marine metagenome | isolation source: seawater | place: Pacific Ocean: South East | collected 2011
AAAATGTTAGCAGATGTTATTGTAGACCTTCAGTATGGCGACTGTGGAAAGGGTAAAGTTGCCAGTCACCTATGTAAAATTAATGACTATACCCACGTTGTAAGGTACAACGGAGGATGTAATGCAGGTCACACAATTTACCACAACGGCCAAAAATTAATTACGCACCATATTCCTTGTGGAGTCCTCCACGGCATTAAATCCGTAATTGGACCAGGATGCGTGCTAAATGTGGACCAGTTTTTTAAAGAGATACAGGAACTTGAAGAAGCAGGCATTGACACAAATGGTCTAATCAAGATTGCAAGCAATGTTCATATCATAACAGACTTCCATCTTGCGCAGGATAAGAAAGATTCTGAAATCGGGACAACAAAACGAGGCAACGGTCCAGCGTATCGGGATAAGTATGCCAGAAAAGGGATGATTGCACTAGAGATTCCAGAATTAGCAGAATACATTATTGATATGTATCAGGAGTTGCACAACAATGAAGATTTTGAAGAAGTTAAAATACTATTTGAGGGTGCTCAAGGGTTCGGACTTGACATTGATTGGGGTGACTATCCTTACGTCACTTCTTCACATTGTACTGTTGGTGGTGCAATCCTAAACGGCGTACCCCCACAGGCGATCAGGGATGTGTGGGGAGTATCTAAGATATACGAAACCTATGTAGGGGCAAAGGAATTTCAAGGCATCGATCCACAATTAGAAGACATTAGAGAACTAGGCGATGAATATGGTGCAACCACGGGGCGCGCTCGGCAAGTGAATTGGTTAGATTTGGATATGTTAGAGAAGGCATCTAAGATAAATGGTGTCACCAAACTCGTCATGAACAAGATAGATGTTCTAGAAGAAGTTCAGTTTTGGAAATTATATGAAGGAATCAATGCTATGGAGTTTTCTCAAGGAGATTACATGTTAGGGTACATAGAAAAATTTTTTCATGATATCAACCCTGACTTGGAAGTATTGTTTTCGGGAAATAAGGAAGCTATTTAACTATTTAGAGTACTTATAGGTGTTTTAATTATGTATGGAGATAAATTCAAACAAGCAACAAAGTCGCTAATGTCATATTGTCGAGAGAATATGGGATATGATTCTGACCCTGATGTTCATTATGTCACGGATAAGAACAACGCCAACTCTATGCTCGGCACCACGGCACATTACCAACCAGACAATCAGGTCGTAACAGTATACATTTCCAACAGACATCCGAAAGATGCTCTAAGGTCTCTTGCTCACGAATTGGTGCATCACGCACAAAATGTCAGGGGAGACCTACAAAACGCTCAAACAAAAGAAGGGTATGCACAGTCGGACCCACACATGAGAAAAATGGAAGAAGAGGCGTACCTTACGGGCAACATGCTTTTTCGCGACTGGGAAGACACTTGTAAATCAAATCAAACACTTAATCTAAACTTACCATCTACAATAGGAGAAAACAAAATGAGTGACCAACTTAATAAACTTGTCGCGGAGAAAGTCCTCGCACAACTAAATGAACAGGGAATTGAAATTGATGAAGGATTTCTTGATCGACTTATGGCCCAAGGCAAAGGAAAACTTGCTGGTCTCGGCGCTAGAGCAAAAGGTGCACTAGCGGGATTTAAAGGCGAACCGTTACCTGGAGGCGAGCCACAAGCAGCGGAGGCAGAAGCGATGTTTAAGAGTCGCATTCCAAAAGCAGCAAAGCAAATTAACAAAATTGTTGCTGATCTTGTTGGAGATTTGCAAGAACTCGGCCTTGCTAAAGATGAAAGAATAAAAAATGCAGTTAGTCGACTCAAGGGTGTGCAAACATCTTTTAATGATACCGCAAAAGCACTAATCCCAGCAGTTGAAGACGCTGTTGAAGACGCTCCTGAAGAAGAGGAAGAGTATGACGAAGATGGTAAACCACGCTCATTTAGATTCGATCCAGCAGCATTCAACCCTCTAAGAGAAGATGAAGAGGTGGAAGAAGCAAAGAAGCCAGACGCTGATGGTGACGGTGTCCCAGACTGGGCTGATAAGAAACCTGGGAAGGACGATAATGAGGACAAAAAAGAGAAAGATGGTGACGATGACAATGAAGAGAAATCCGACAAGAGCAAAGTCCCTCCTCAACTTCGCGATCACATCAAAAAGAAAGTTCAAGAAAAGATCGAACAAAAGATGAGTACCATTCTCGACGAATCTGCTTGCGCCTCGAAAGAGGATGAAGAAGAAGAGATTGAAGAAGTTTACAAAAACCCTGATCGTCGCGGCGCTGGCGGACAAGACATAGATTCAGGAATTGGTAAAAGTGCACATGGAAACATGGGCAGAGACCACAACAAGAAGGTTGCTGCTGCAAGAAAGAAAAAGACCTCCGCACGAGATGCTGCTGACAAAGCAAGACTCGACCGTATGGCTAGTACTGGTGAAGGTGGTTGGTATAAAGTTGGCAGCAAGAAAAAGAAAAAAGTTAAAGAAAACGAACTTGCTGAAATCAAGAAAGGTCAAGATTCTATTATGAATTTGAACGAACAACGAAATCAAAAACTGAATGATGAACTTATGAAAAGGTTACTGAAGTAATGTCAAATTTTCAAGACTCAGTTTCGAAACCAAGAACTTCTAGAGGGCATAAAAATCTGCTAGATGGTGGTAGAAAAGATTTAATCAAACATGGACAACCCTTTAACCAGGCGAGACCAGTTGATAAGTCAAATGCCTTTCTTGCGAAGGAAGATATTGAAGATTCTGATATTGAAGAAATAAGTGCTATGTCTGGCGGCGCAATTGCTGGACATGTCGGACAATCAAAAAAGAAAAAAAAGAAAGAGGGAATTCAAATGCAATCTAGAGAGCAAGTGGTCAATGAACTTAACGTCAGGAAAACGATATCGAAAATGCTTGATGTTCAAAAAAAGAGAATGATCAAGGAAACTGTTAGTAGATTGACTGAACATTTTAGACTGCGTAACCTTGTAAAGCATCTTATCGCTGAGTCAGATGTAGAAAAAAATCCTCACGCAAATACAGGAATTAATAAACTGGAAGAACTTCTTAAAAAGATTGTTCCCACTTTGGAAGATTCATATAAAACACTAACATCTAACAAAGAACAGCGAATATCATTCAGATCACACATTCTTAATGCAATTGAAAACACACTGAGACCAGAAGACGCAAAGGAAGACGCTGACTCTGATGATACAACACAAGACCTTGAAGAAGTAGAAATCAATATCAAAGACTCTAACCCTCTCGGTGCTTCTGATGAAGAAAAGTTTATAGACATCTCTGACTCTGAAGGAGGTGATACAGAAGAGGAAGAAGAAGATCCATTAGATTCATTTGGCATCGAGGGGGAAGACACTACTGGTCGCAATGCTGCCTTTGAAGCATTCAAGCAAATACAGAATCAAGTAGTTGATGCTTATGGTGTATTACAGGATCCGAACGATAGGAGCGTTTTTTACGACTATTTACTGACTAATATTAAAATGTATTTTGATAAGTTTGAAGAAGAACTAGCAGGCGTTGTTGCCGAACCTTCTTCGGATTCGTATGAAGAACCAGTGGATGCAGGAAGCGAATTACCACCAGAAGAAGAACTACCAGAAGAAATTTAAACATTTTTATTAAAAGTATTGTATTCTAATAGTACCTGTGCTATTTTAGTTGAGGTGGTTGGGTTCGGAAGCAATGAAGAGAACAAACAATTACAATTCAGTATTAAAAGATATAAAAAATAAGTTTACAAATAATAATTTCGAACATATTTTATCTAACTTGACTCTAGAAGAGATCATAACTGCAAAACTAGAACTGAGTGCAAAATCTCTAAATGGTAAACTTTACGGTTATCCAATCTATAAAAATATTCACCACATTGTAAGAGAGTCTTTAGTAAGGTTCTCTCTCAGGTTTTGTAATTCTCAAGAAAAAGCAGCGAATCTACTTGGATTGAACGTTAGAGAATTTAAATCATATATTAAGAAGCACAAACTAAATATTAATACGGAGCAGTAACATGGTTAACTTTAAAAACTTTCAAAAAAGAATGGTCCCCAAACCCTGGGGGCATGAAATTATATGGGGTGAAACTAAAGATTATGTTGGTAAAATCCTTTGTATTAATCAAGGACACAGACTGTCTAGGCAATATCATGAAATCAAAGAAGAAACTATTTTAGTACTAAATGGAACTCTGGTATTAGAGGTTGGAAGCGGTGACAATATTGAAAAGCACGAACTTAAAAGCGGAGAGAACTTTCATGTATCTCCAAGACTAATTCATAGATTCTGTGCACCTTATGGAGATGTAGAAATTGTAGAAGTCAGTACACCACATTTGGATGACGTTGTCAGATTAGAAGATGATTATAAGAGGGAAGAGTAGTGCCAAGAAGACCAGGAAGTATAGATGTAAATCAGATAAATTTTCAAGAAGCGGTAACTCAGAATGTTACGTTCGCCAATTCTGCAAGTTTCGGCAATAACGTTGCAATTTCAGGATCTTTGTCTGTCAATCAGGATGCTGCAGCAGGATCTCAAGTTTTTATTACTACTGAAGGTAAGGTTGGTATTGGAACAAGTACACCAGCATATAAATTATCCGTTGGTGGTAGTATGGAAGTCGGACAATACATCTATCACAAAGGTGATGGCAATACATGGATAAATTTTACTGATAATCGAATAAGACTTAATGCGGGTGGTAACAACTTCATAGATTGTGAAGATCCAGGTAGTGCTCCTCATAAAGTTAGAATTAATAATGGTGGCAATAATATTGACTTTATTATCAAAGACAAAGACAATGATGTGTATTTCACGGCTGATGCGTCTACCTCCAAAGTGGGAATCGGAACTGAAACACCTGAAGAAAAGTTACACGTTGCTGGCGGATTAAAAATAGATGAAGGGCAAGTAACTATATCTGCAACAGAGAAGGTGAATAAAAAAGCAATAAGTTTAGACGGAACTAACGATCATATATTAGTATCAGATGAGGATGATTTTAGTTTTACAAACGGATCTTCGGATGTTGCGTTTTCTTTGTCAGCATGGGTTTATGTTGGTGATGTTTCTGCTGATGACGGACCCTTCATAGCAAAAGCAAACTTTTCAACTGGAAATACAGAGTTTATATTTAAACATGCAAATGGTACTCTACAGTTCTTTATATATGACCGAGACCAATCAGCATCAGGACATCAGATAAGAACATTGGCGAACTCCGCTACTTTGTCGGATACTACTTGGCATCATGTTGTTGCAACATATAGTGGCAATGGTTCACACACAGGTATGAAAGTTTATACTGATGGATCTCAAACTACAGCAACGCAGAGCACCTTAAATTCATACACTAGAGTAAGAAATACCGCAACTCCATTAACTCTTGGTGCAACCGAAGATCTTGCTAATGCCAACCGAGTATTTGAGGACAGACTGTCTGATTGTGTCGTCTTTAATAAAGAATTGTCTTCATCGGAAGTTACAGAACTATACAATTCTGGTAAAGTTATGAATATTCGCAATCATTCTGCGTTTGCAAATGTTGTTTCTTGGTGGAAGATGGGCGACGATGAAGACATAGAAGGTTCAGGTGGTATTCGAGATTATGTTTCTGGACATCATGGAACTTTAACTAATGGCGCTGCAATTATTGATGAAACTGGACTCTCTAGTGATGCCCTAGATTCTTTAGCGACTAATGCTTCTGGTAGTTTGGGTATAGGCGTTGAAAGTCCCGATGAGACGCTGCATGTATATGGAAACACGAAACTGGAAGGACCGCTGATCCTAAAAGAAAGGTCCTACGATCCAGACAATCCATCCGAAGGAAGTTCTGTTATTTGGATGTCTAATGGTAACGGGTCTGTGATGATGGAGATATCATGATTAAGATTACAGCAGGCGGTGTCACTAAGACTGCTACGCTAGTTGATTTTAGCGCTTCATAGATTGGAGTTGAACACTATTTAAGTTATTATGGGAAAGAGAGGATTAAGATCTATAGGGATTAGGAAAGTTACTCCTAATCAAATTGACTTTGCGAGGCCAATATCTGGAAGCATAACTTTTCACCAAGCTGCAACTCCAGAATCTGTTGATACGGGACTCGGCAGTCTTTACATCAAAAGCGATGGTAAATTATACTTCAAGTCTTTCATGTTTGAGGAGACTGATCTCCTTGCTGGCGGCGGTGGAGGTGGTAGTAGCGTTAACGGACTTTCTGTTGCACTTACAACAAACACATTCCTTATGGAGTCAGATGAATCTTATGGTGATACAGATACAGATGGCGGAGATTACCCAGATCCTATTTCGAACGGACCTTCAGCAAAGGTAGATATATCGGTTGTTGGATCACCTGCTTTCACAACATCGGGACATGATTTTTCTCACGGAACTAGTGGCGGCAACCCATCAAACAATACATATAAGATAGATGCTTCAAGTACAACTGCAACTACTGACTCTGGTGTTGTTTTAGCAACCAGTTTAACTGGTCATGATGATGGAGGACCAACAGACTTTACGATCGATTTCAAAAACGCATCTGCGAGCAATAAAGTTGTAATGAAAATTAGAGTTACTCTTGATTCTGGTAATACAAGATTAACTTTAAATAGACTAACTCAACACGTCGATGACTCTAGTACAGCGTTAAAGTCTGTAACAGTTAACGTGCCGTTTAAGATAAACGTGGCAGGAAACATTACAACAGTCACCAGAACTTTTACCGTACAAAAAGTTAGAACTGGACAAGAAGGCAGTACTGCAAGAGTTGTTAACCTATCTGCAGACAAAATGGCATTTGTTTACGACGAAAACGGACTCAATCCTACAGGAACTGCTACGATAACTGCAACAGCGCTGAATACAACGGGACAAGTCTATTTTGAATTTTATGAGGCAGGGCAGCAAGTTCAAAATAGTGCTGGTACTGCTGACAGCGATGGTATATATTCAAAAACTTATGATTTCGACCCTCAAGCATCAGACGCAAACATGCCTAGAGTTATCGAAGTAAGAATAAGAGAGGTTGCAGGTGCTGACGACGGAACTATACTTGCTAGAGATTCAATAACTATGATTGGATTAAGACCAGGATCAGGTGCTTTCCAAGTTGTCCTTGGTAATCCCGCACATACTGCTCCGACAACGACTGCTGGCGTGGTTACTTTTACAGATTCTGGACCGAAGTTTTTAGCAGTATTTAAAGGTAGTACTCGCCTAGCACTTAAATCTGGAAACACGGGCACTCCAGGTATTGGTGAGTATACAGTGGCAGTAACAACACCAAGCGGTATAGTAACCGCAGATACAGATCCCGCACTTGATACAGTTGGCGTAGGCGGCGGCGCAAATAAAGATTGTGTTTTTTCTGATCATACTGGATTGACAGGCAATGTAGGTACGGTTGTATACGCTGTGAATTGTGAAAATGCTCAAACAGTATCTGCTGTACAAACAGTTACAAGATCAAATCAAGGCGCAACAGGTGCTGATGGTTCTGACGGAACAAATTCCCGCGCTGTTAATTTAACAGCAAGTAGAATGGCAGTTGCGTTTGATGAAAATGGGACTTTGACCAGTACTACTGCGATCACTTTAACTGCTACCGCTGTTAATACTGCAGGCACCGTATATTACGATTTTCAGGTAAATGATTCTACTGTACAGAATACCGATACCGCAAGCGATACATTGGACGTTGATGGCACTTCTTTTAGCGATTATCCAAAAAAGATAGAGGTTCAAATAAGAGAAGGTTCCAATAGTGGCACAGTTGTTGCCAGAGATCAAATAACGATTGTAGGACTTAAGGAAGGAAAGGACGGTTACACAGTTGTTGTTTCGAACGAGGCACACACAATGCCAGAAACGACTGCTGGCGCACTTACATTTACTGGGTCTGGTACAAGTGTAAGAGTCTATAAAGGTACAACAGAACTTGCAGCAGTAGCATCAGGCGCTACTGTTGGATTGAATCAATTCACGGTAACGAGCGTATCAGTTGCAAACGGATCCCTATCTGGGATAGGGGCAATTTCAGTTAACACGGCCGCAACTCCAGATCATATACTAATAGCGGATCATTCTGGTACCATGTCTGACAGCGTTATCTTAACGATAAATGTGAGCATAGAAGGTCTATCAACAGTAGTAAAAACACAAACTCTTGCTAAATCAAAACAAGGTGCAAGCGGTGCGAATGCCTTGGGAGTTGATATTGAAGTCGATCCACAGGTTGTTGTTTATACTGCAAGCGGGGGCAGTCCAGATGTTAGTTAAGTTAGAATAGATGCGACCTCAAAAGGGGTTGGAGATCCTGCAAATGCTTTAGATTTCAGCGGCGACTATACTTCGACAAGTGATGCTTCTCATGCGAGTATACCAGATGGCGACACTGGAGGATTGCTAGATTTTGGAGATGGAACGACTGATGTAAACTTTTCTTTTGCATTTTGGGTGAACCTTGACGGCGGCGGCACTTCAGACTATCGATGGTTATTTGCAAAGTGGGATTCATCTTCTGAGGATGGTTATTACACATATTATGGCGATGAAAATGCTTCAAATTCATCTCGACGGGGCGCGCTTTTTATGACACTGAGAGACGGTTCAGGTAGCAGCAAATTGAATTGGTTCATTGCTCCAACTGTGACTGTTAATGGAGTATCCAAGAAATTTTTCACTGGAGAATACGGTAAATGGGTTCATGTTGGCATAGTTTTTACAAAGGACGCAGGCGGAAACTCTGAAAAGATTCAGTTTTATAAAAATGGGTCGCCTTGGGGCAGTGCTGTAGTATCTCCCGAAGACAATTATGTTGCAATGCACAATACTTCTGCAAGATTTAGACTTGGAACACGCGAATCAAACGCATCAGCTACCCGCCGTACAAAGGGACTTTTCTCAAGTTTTCTTGTATATAGGCACGATGGTGTATCTTCTAGAGGGTCAACACCTCTTACAGATAGTGATATTGAGACAATACACAACAGTGGGATGGTTCATACAAATTATAAACATTCCGACATGCCCAAGTATCAGGATTTAGTTTGTTATTGGAAATTAGACGAAACAATGGCAGGTTCTGGAAATACAACGTTAGCAGACTCATCTGGCGGAAGTAGGGATCTAGTAACTGCGCAAAGTTCAAAAATATCTACCAACACAAATTCTGGACTCCTATCTAGAAACGGTCCTATTTTTCATACTTTTAGAGTTGCTGGCGTTGTTGTTGGGTCTGCAAATCAAAAGTTGCCGTATGTGAACTGGGCTGGCGTTCCTAGCACCTTTGCATCTTTTAAGGGAGATCCAAAAACTGCCGTTGTCGAAACAAGGGTAAATAGCGCAACAGACCCTATAGATGGAAGAGATCAATCGTCGATAGTTGCTATTAAGGAAGGTGAAGGTGGTTTGACATTTGTTTTGGACAATCCGTTTCACCCATTGAATGCTGCCACTGATGGTACTGTCGCTAGTGATGGGTATGGAGGATCAGGCACAAACATACAGGTTTTTAGTGGTGGAACCCAACTTACAGTAAATAGTGGCACTCCTGTGGCAGATGATGGAACTTTTAAAGTAACTGCAGTTTCTGCTCAAGGCAATAGAGTTGTTGCAGGTGCTATAACAAATAGCAATGGTGCCTCTGCTGCAGTAATTGCTGACCACGCCCAAGCGTCAGATGCAAATGACAGGTTCAGTGCATCTGACACAAGTTGTACAGTTACTTACACATTAAATGTTGAAGGTAAAACACGCCAGACAACACAAACCATCTCTACAAGCAAGCAGGGTGCTGCTGGCGCAGACGGATCTAATGGTTCTGACGGTGTGTCACCACCAGGTGTAGATTTAGAAATAGATCCTGCTGCTGTTGCTTATGACGAAGATGGCGCAAACCCTAGCGAAACCAGTGTTAATATAACATCAACAACAAGAAATTTGGGAACTGAAATAGCCAGGTCGGCAAAGTTTGGACATTCCGCGACCACCTACGCTGCTCTGGGTGGTACTGGTATAAATATGTCTGCTACCAATGTATTCACAATTGCTTTTTGGATTAAATTAGCAGATGATTTCGACCCCACCGCTTCATCAACCAATAGATATATATTCAATTCAGGAGCGCTTAGGTGTTACTACACTAATGGGCATTTAAAAATTTACCACGAGCATGGACCAAATAATGAAGATAAGCCCACAATAACACAAAGTAACTTTTTCACTGCCGCTGACGCTGGGAAATGGGTTCATGTCCTTATCGGCCGATACAGCGACGGCGACGTTTTTTTTAGTAAAAACGGAAAAAACCAGAGCGGCACTAACGGCATCCAAACAGGCGCAACATCCGACAACACTATTGCTATTACCACAGGTTTATCCGTAGGCAATTACACTAGTAACGATTCACTATTTGTTCAAGGGGAACTATCAAATCTTCTCATTTATAACTCGTATCTTGCCCTCGGAAATGGAGACGTTGAAAAACATTACAATAGTGGAAAGGTACATACAAATTATCTAGACAACAGTATGCCTGGATACGACAGCATAATAGTATGGTACAAACTGGATGAAAATCAGGGCAGTACAAGTGATGCTGGTGTTACATTCCAGGATAGTTCTGGCCGAGGCAAGCACTTAACTGACGTCGCCGCTGGTGTTGAAAGTATATCAAGTCCAGGATTGTTCTCAAAAGCAGGACAATCTTTCTTTACATTCAAGGTTGCTGGCACGGTTGTTGGTAGTGCTGACCAAACTTTTAATTATGCTGACTGGACCAGTATACCAAGCACTTACACGCTTTTTAAAAGTCAACCACAAACTGTAACAGTGGAACTGAAACCAAACTCAGCCAGTGAGTCCGTCTCAGCAAGAGATCAAGCTACAATTGTAGGATTAAAAGAAGGCACTGGAGGATACAGCATTGTTTTGTCTAACTCTGCGCATACTATTCCTGCAACCAGTGCTGGCGCAGTTACTACTCTAGCAAATACAGGTACTGAAATTAGAGTCTACAAAGGCATAAATCAATTAAGCACCTCTACTGGTGCAACACCATCAGCGGGTTCAAATACATTTCAGGTAACAAGTGTCACAAGAAGCAACACTGCAATTAGAGGTGCTCAAATCTCTGGTGTGAACAGTACTTTTACTGCTGCGCAAATTAATGCAGAGAGGTTTGCTAACTATTATGACTTTGGAGATCTAACTGTTTGGCCAAACAACCACAGTGGTTATTTAGAATTTACTATACAAGTTGAAGGATCTAGTTTGGCAATAAGGCAAACGTTCACGCTTGCAAAAGCGGGTACCAACGGAACCAATGGAACCAATGGAACCAATGGAACTAATGGCACAAATGGTTCCGATGGTGCGGATGGCGAACCAGGTGACGACGGCGCAGATGTTGGAATCGTCGTGGAAGTTAGAGAAGCAACAGCAGTAGTTCAAACTGATGCGTTTGGAACACCATTAGCAAATCAACTAAGTGGTGCTGGAACCTATGTGTTTGTATATAAAAACGGCGAAGCGCAAGAAATAGATACTTCATTAACTGCAAATGATTCTAGTGGAAACCCTGCAGATGGAAAATGGCACGCATATGAGGATGCGAACATGCAGACGCCTCATTCTCAAACCATAACAGATAGTAATGGAACCTCAATGGGGTCTATTAGTCTTTGGACTGATCCAGCTACAATATATACCCGAGACGCTACCAATCCAAAGCAATGGTTATTTTGGAACGGGCCCGCAACAATGAATACAACATCGATATATAGAACTTTAACAATAAAATATAACCTTGGCGGCGTTTACTACTATCCAAAAGCAATACAAACAATACAGAAGTCTGTTGCACAGGTAGATGAAATAGTTCCAATAATTCAAAAACCAACAGTAATTTTGGAAAGGACCCGATGGTTCGACGTCGACACCCCAGAAATTACAGATTACAGTCCAGCAGCAACTTATATAAAGGTATTTAGACAAGCAAACGGAACACAGACACTGTTGAGTACTGATAATAGAGCAGACGCAACCATGAGTCCCAATACTTATAAGGTAATTGAACCTACGGCAGATACTGCATTCCCAACAATAAATATTACAGCAGGTTCTAGAACTCACGCCGCAACGCAAGTAAATATAGGTAATCCTTCTGGATATACAAATGCAAACTATCCAGAACCTGCAGTTATAGATTATCAAGTTAGATATAAAGATTCTGCAAGTAAAATGCACAGTTATCCAGTTAGACAATCTATCGTGCCGACAACTGTATATCCAACTACGGGAGTCCTGCAATTTATTATAGCACTTGAGTTTGGTTCAAGTGAAACAACTTGGGATAAATTTAAGGTTCCATATGTAGCACAAAATCTTTTCGCCAACCCACCCGTGTCAGGACAAGGCCACATCGGGACTAGATTTAGAATTATACCTCTCTATGACACTTCCGATACAAATTTTGCTGAATCAAATGCATTGTCAAATGGGTACAACGTAAATATTCCAAATGTTGGACCTGGAGCACGTCTACGAGCACATGCGGGACCGAAGATATATTACTCCTCGGCCGCTCGTGGACAGGACATTGATGATCAATGGAATGATATGACAACAGGGGGTGATTGGTTGGATGACTATGACGTGGAGCGGGCACATATTCTTAACCCCAGAGAACCGATTAGGTTTACAGGCAGGTTTGACGGAACAATAAAATGGGATAATACTAACCCTTCATACAATTCCAGCAATAGAACATGTCACGTCGGTGTCGACTTTTTCAGGAAATCAATCACTTCCGCCACTAGCAACGCAAGTTACATCGCTTCTGCGGCGTTCCTTAGCACGAATCGGTTTCCACTTAAAAGAAGTGATGGAAACGGTTCGCCAAACCAAGCGAACAACTGGTATTGGACTCATACTTACAGGCATGATCTGATGGAGGCTGCAGGGTCAACCGACGAAATAGCATATTCAAATTATAATAAAGTGTCGGCAATGCTTGGTCCAGGTGGTGCTTTGTTTCCTGCCTTGTATCTTGAAAGAAGTAGTAATCAACACGTAATACCTAGCAGTGGGACTTGTTACCTCCAACTAAGGTTAGAGTATTACAGACTTGTATAATTTTCAATATTGTAAATGTTTTTAAACAAAACGTGATATACTCACTTATAAGGAGAATTTATGAAAGACCAATTTTGGGGAGACGCTGAAAAGCAAAATCCGCCTAAGAAAACTATATTCGACACACACGGTGAAAAGATAAACGCCAATAATGACGATTACAATACAGTCGATACACAAGACAACAAGATTTTTTTCTACTCTGGTGTATCAAGACCAAAAGTTCTTAAACTAAATAGAGCAATTGACACACTTAACACAACATCTGCGATGAGAAAAGCATCTCACGGTATTGATATTCCAATTAGGATTCATATCAACAGTTACGGTGGATCAGTGTTTGCTGGTCTTGCGGCTGTAGATTATATCAAGACGTCAACAGCAGAAGTTCATACGATTATAGATGGGTGCGCCGCATCCGCTGCTACTTTGATGTCTGTAGTCGCAGATAAGAGATTTATGCACAGAAATGCCTGCATGCTTATTCATCAATTGTCTGGCGCTATGTGGGGCAAGTTTGCAGCAATGAAGGACGATATGCAAAACTCTGAGATGTTGATGGAGAAGATTAAAAAGATCTACAGAGAACATACGAGAATCCCAGAGGATGTACTAGATAATATCCTTGAGCATGATCTATGGTGGGAAGCAGAGAAGTGTCTTGAGTATGGACTTATTGACGCGATAATCTAATGCCAATATATCAATATGAATGTCGACACTGTGGGTACGAGGTAGAAGAAATATTATCATTTTCTAACTCAGAAAAATATTTACAAACAGTGTGCCCAAGGTGTTTAACTAAATCTTTCAAGAAAAAAGTTAACAGCACCTCATTCAAATTAAAAGGCAAAGGATGGTACAAAGATGGATACAACTGAAAAACCAAAAAGAAGACGAAGAGGTCGCCCTCGCAAGAAACCTGTAGAGGTCAAAAAAGAAGTTAAACAAGAACTAAACGAAGAGCAGGTTATGCTTCTTCTTACAAACTACTTAAAGGGCGTAGAGGGGATTAAGATAGATTGGGATTCCGTTAGGAAAATTCACCCAAATAAGTACATATATCAAGTGATAGTGGACAAATTGAGTGTTAAATTTCTAACAAAACTTCAAGAGATCCCTCTCGTGAAAGATGTATTTTTCTTTTCGAAAGTAGGGACAGGGGCCCACGGAATTAATCTGCTTTTTAAAGTTCACATTGTATTTGAAACGTTATAGGATTTATTATGAAGAGATACGAAAATAGAATTCAAAAATTGAAAATCGAAATTGAGCAATTAGAGTTCAAGATTGCAAAAGCAGTAAATGCTGGACGACCAGCGTTAGCAAAAAGACTAGGTCTTATGTTAGATCGAGAAAATAAAAAATTAGAGAGATGGTTGGGAGTATAAGTTTCTTTGCAAGTACTCTCTTAGAGATTCATACCTTATTGCGATTGTTAGGTGATTAAAATTAACATTAGCGGCAAATATCAACCCTATCAACTCACCCTTTGAGTTTAGTACAGGAGACCCTGAACTTCCACCAGTTGCAGGAATTGTTAACAAGTCGTGATGCTTATTAGAGAGAGGACCGCTGTAGTGTCCAGATAAGACAGGTACTGTTGGCGGATAGAAAAACCCCGTGGGCGCTGCAACATTATACACTGGGTCTCCAACATTTGGACCTTTGAATGCCACATGTAGTCTTGGCATATCTATAATACCATCACTTTCCAATATGCAAAGATCTAGTTCGTTTCCGTTCACATATTCTTGTGCTATATTTTTGACTGTCACATTGTAAAAGTCATTTTTTATATTTTGTATTTTAAATTGCATATCCACAGACGTTACATATGGTTTCAGTTGATCATCGACTTCCGCATCGCACACATGTCCAGCAGTTAAAATAAACGTTTTTGAATTCTTGTGAAATACCACTGACCCTGATCCAACGGAGTAGAAGTTTTCTGACCTACACTCGGATACTTTCTCAGTACTCTCGGAACAACTGTGTATCGTCATTTTTGTGTGAACCTTGACAAAAGACTGGGTCGGAAACCTGCTATAGTTCGAAGATACGCAAGAATTTAGTAATAAAATACTAAGAAATAAAAATAAAAATTTAATAGTTTTCAACTTTTCCACTATACTAAGTATATCAAAAAACAATTATTTTTTTAAAAGGGAGAATATCGTGGTAGAAGTAATCGTATTTATGGGTGCAATGTTGTGCATTGACGTAAACGAGCAGTTAGTTTGCCAAAACGCTACTGTGGCAAAGAATAATAAAACAACTTTCGCAAGAACAGTTACGGATTGGCAAAAAATACCCTCAGAAACTATTTATAATATAGAAGAAGAGGTGAAAATTGAACAAAAAAATACTAGTCCTAGACACTAATGTACTTTTAACTGACAGTAATTGTATCTTTAGTTTGAATGATGGAGATATCGCAATTCCGTTAAAAGTACTGGATGAGATAGATAAGCACAAAAAAAGACAAGATTCTGTAGGCGTACACGCCAGAAGCATCATAAGAAAACTTGACGAACTTAGAGAGCAGGGGAACCTGTTCGAGGGCGTGCCGCTAGACAACGGTAACTTGTTTGTAAAGGGTTTCGATCCATTTAAATTACCAGACGATTTAGATATTGAAAACCCAGATAACCAAATTATTGCAACCGCATTAAGTCTTATTGAGGAAAATAAGGAATCTACTGTAACGTTGATATCGAGAGATATCAATATGCGAGTGAAGTGTGACGCACTTGGCATTGAATGCGCTGACTATTCTAGCGATCAAGTTATTGATGATATAGATGTCTTGTATGCTGGTATCACGGAACATCTTGTTGATGACCAAACAATAGACTCTATTTACAAAGACGAAGCGGTCTTTTTAGACGAAGATGAGATCAGCGTGGAACCAAACCAATTTGTCATGATGATTAGTAATTCAAATGACAAGAAAACTGCATTGGTTAGATTCCTAAATTACAACTCACCTCTCAAGAAGATAGATTCATATAAAAAAGGCATTTGGGGCGTTAGACCTAAGAACAAAGAACAGAACTTTGCACTAGACCTATTAATGAATCCAGACATCCCACTTGTTACTATAATTGGTAAAGCGGGATCTGGAAAGACATTGTTGGCCCTCGCCGCAGGATTACAGCAGTGTTTTGGCGCAACAGCCAATGATTGCAACTATTCCAGAGTTATCGTAACAAAACCAGTAGAACCAGTAGGTAAGGACATAGGATTTCTACCAGGATCCATGGAAGAGAAGATGCTGCCCTGGTTGGCACCAATACAAGATAATTTAAAAAATCTAATGGGCAATGATAAAATTACATTAGACATGTATATTGATGAAGGCAAGATAGAGATTGAGGCAATGACTTTTATACGCGGCCGCTCGATAGCAAATGCATTTATCATAATTGACGAAGCGCAAAATATGACAAAACACGAAATTAAAACCGTTTTAACTCGTGTCGGCGAAGGCACAAAGATCGTGTTAACTGGAGACATAGAGCAAATCGACAATGTCTATTTGGATGAGACAACGAATGGTCTTACCTATGTGATTGACAGATTTAAAGAACAAAGTAGTTCAGGTCATATCACACTTGTAAAGGGCGAAAGATCCAAAATTGCCACACTAGCATCGAAATTATTGTGAGGATAAAATGAACTTAGAAAAAGATATTAGCAAACAATTAACAACACTGGACAATACAGTAGACAGTGACAACGAATTGAAAGAATATATAATCAACTACGTCGGAAAGAAACTAGAACCAGAAGACGATCAGGTCTCAGTTGGTATGATCATTGACGTACTAGCGGACGACTTTCCACAACTCGTATTGTGCCTGTCGGAAGAGAATTGGATCAGGGGGTATCAGCAGGCACTATGTGATGTTGAGGAAGGAGAAAAACTCTACAATGAGGAATTATCTAAAGTCGAAGAACAAAATTAACGAGACTAATTTTTTAACATTATCAGGAATAAGTGTAATCATAAAAGATCCTGTTGACTTTGACTTAAACACTGAGGATTTCAAAGAAACATTAAAAGGACTACCAGATCATTTTTTGAGCGATGTTGATTACATAATTTTTGGCAAATTTGATTTTCTTAAGAAGAATGGATATAACGCTGCTTATAATGATGGTGCGATATATGTCAACAGCATACAGGGTAACAATGAGGATGTTTATGACGACATTGTTCATGAAATTGGTCACTCCGTTGAAGAGAGATACAAGGATTTTATATATTCCGATATGACCATAGAGAATGAGTTTTTGAGAAAAAGAAAGATGCTCCAAAGAGAACTGCAGATATCTGGAATAAATGTCTCAGATTCAAAAATGTTAAATTCGGATCATGATCGTGAGTTGGATGAATATTTTTCAAATGTCATAGGATATCCTAGAATGACTGTGATGACTCAGGGTATTTTTTACAGTCCTTATGGTGCCACCTCGTTAAGAGAATACTTTGCAAATGGATTTGAGGCATATTTTTATCATAGGGATTTTTATTTAAAGAAAGTTAGTCCTGTATTGTATAATAAACTAGAGAGATTGGAAATAGGAGAACAAAATGGATATTAAATTTAGAAAAGAGGGAGAGAGTCTGATTGTAGACGTTCAGTTATCTCAACGTCGCACGCCCAATGACCCACACACCAGAGTTGGGTCAAAAGAAGTGCTTGACATGATGAAAGAAAACGGTTACAATGTTGGTGAGTATAGTATGGAAAAGGATTCTTATTGTAGCACTGAGGGAAAGAATCCCTCACTGTCTTCAACTTGGGTTTTTATTAGAAAGGTAGCAGATGAACGTTCGACTCAAAGTGTTAAACGCAGCAGGACAGCAAGACGCAAGTCAACAACGAATAAAGAAAATAAGTTACTCGGAACTAAAGATATGGGCGGAGTGCAGTCATAAGCACAAACTTATTTATCTAGACAAAATCAAGATGTTCCAAGGTAATGAATACACTGCTTTTGGAACTGCGCTGCATCATGTTAACGAGGTTATAGTAGTTGATAATGATAAGGTCGCAAGAGCGAAGTTGATCTTCCAAAAGAAATTTTTAGAAGAACTGACAGCGATATCAAAGACTCATACCCTCAACAAGAAACTTGTAAATGATATGAGAATTCAGGGTGACAATATCGTAGAATTTGTTCTACCCGCACTTACCGAATACTTTGGAAAATATGAAGTTGTTTCTGTAGAGGAACCTATTTACGAACCAATAACTCATTTTGATACTGAATACAAGTTTAAGGGATTTATTGACCTAGTCCTAAAGACACCTGATAACAAGTATCATGTGATTGACTGGAAAACTTGCTCTTGGGGGTGGGATATGAAGAAAAGATCAGACAGATTAGTCACTTATCAGTTAACTTTATATAAAAACTTCTATTCTATGAAGTATAATATTGATGTAGACGACGTTGAAACCCACTTTGCTTTACTTAAGCGAACATCCAAGAAGGACAAGGTGGAGATTTTTCGTGTAACTAGTGGCGCAAGGAAGATGAAAAATGCACTTGAACTCTTGCAACAGGCAATCAAGAACATCGATTCTGGCGTCAGTATTAAAAACAGGATGTCGTGTAAATACTGTGAATTTTATAAAACAGAGCATTGTAGGTGATAGATGAAAAAAATAAAAGTATTTTGTTTAGCGGATAGTCCGCTCGCTCCGTCTGGAGTGGGTACGCAAACAAGATATATGATAGAGGGACTACTACAGACAGGTAAATTTGAATTTGTCTGCTTCGGCGGCGCGATCAAGCACCCAGATTATAAACCAATCAGAACAGAAGAATATGGAGACGACTGGATTATTTATCCCGTCGATGGGTATGGCACCCAGGAGCAGGTCCGCGCCTTACTGAAGGCACAGAAACCTGATATTGTTTGGATTATGACAGATCCTAGATTTTGGGGATGGTTGTGGAAAATTGATAATGAAATTAGATCGGTCGCACCTCTTGTTTATTATCATGTTTGGGATAACTTACCCTATCCGACATTCAATCGAAAATGGTATCTGTCTAATGATGTTGTTGCGTCGATTAGTAAAGTCACAGATGACATAGTTAGAAACGTGGCACCTGAAGTTGAAATACGACACATGCCACACGCAGTAAACGATACTTTGTTTTGTAAGATCAATGATAGGAAGTTGGTAGAAGACTTTAAAAAAGACAATCAACTTGGCGTAGACTCCGAGGGTAACAAAAGATTTACTTTCTTTTGGAACAATCGAAACGCAAGAAGAAAACAATCTGGGTCTTTAATGTTTTGGTTTAATGATTTTCTCGACCGCGTCGGTCGGGACAAAGCAACTCTGATTATGCACACGGAACCAAAAGATCCAAACGGTCAGGACCTGGATGCAATCAGGGAGAGATTGGGATTCGACGACGATCAATTTAAACTATCCACGAATAAATTATCAATACAGCAATTATCAGTATTGTACAATTCCGTTGACTGTACATTAAACATTTCTGACGCAGAAGGTTTCGGACTTGCTACTCTTGAGTCTTTAGCAACAGAGACGCCGATTATTGTTAATATGACAGGTGGACTACAGGAGCAAGTCACAGACGGCGAGAACTGGTTTGGTTTTGGTATAGAACCTTGTTCAAAGGCAATAATCGGATCTCAAGAAGTGCCGTGGATTTATGAAGATCGTATTTCAGGTAAGGATCTTGTTGATGCAATGGTTAAGATGTATGAATTGAGCGATGAAGAGCGCTCAGAGATGGGACGTCTTGGTAGAAAACATGTCATGGACAATTACAGCATGGAGAAGTACGTCTCTGGTTGGGAAAACCTTCTAGAGTCTGTCCACCAGAGATTAGGTTCTTGGGACACGATGACAAGAAAGCAATGGAGTTTACAGAAAGTATTATGAGTAGAGTT
>MDTG01198106.1_pt1 | contig 20099 bp, 14 predicted proteins | sample 811421 | NCBI WGS metagenome assembly MDTG01 (sample SAMN05326645, study PRJNA326480) | marine metagenome | isolation source: seawater | place: Pacific Ocean: South East | collected 2011
CATGCCGAGCACGCGCTTGGCGATGACGTTGTTCTGGATTTCGGTCGATCCGCCGTAGATCGTGGTGGCCTTGCCGTAGAGCCAGGCGCGCACGCCCTGGAGTTCGACCGAGCTGAAGTTGTCGCCTTCCCAGCCAAGGCCCTGCAGCCCCATGATCTCGATCGTCAGCTCGGCGCGTTCCTGGCCCAGCTTGGTGCCGAGCTTCTTCAGGGCCGAACTGATCTCGGAGACGCCGCCCTGTGCCTTGCTTTCCTCCACCGCACGGCGCGCGGTGTGGAGGAAGCTGGTCCAGCGGATCTCGAAATCGGCGATCCTGTCGCGCAGGACGGGATCGGCTAGAGTGCCATCCTTGTTGGTCCGGCCGTACTTCTTGGCAATGTCCGCGAGACTTGCGCCCGCGCGGCCGCCCGGCGCTGCACCCGAAAGATTGGTGCGCTCGTGCTGGAGCAGGCGCTTGCCGATGGTCCAGCCCTGGCCTTCCTCGCCGACGAGGTTTTCCTTGGGCACCTTCACATCGGTGAAGAAGGTTTCGCAAAACGGGCTGGTGCCGCTGATCATGGTGATGGGCCGGACTTCGACGCCGGGTGAATCCATGTCGATCAGCAGGAAGGAAATGCCCTTGTGCTTGTCGCTGCGGTCGGTGCGCACGATGGCGAAGCACTTGTCCGCCCACTGGCCGCCGCTGGTCCAGGTCTTCTGACCATTGACGAGGTAGTGGTCGCCCTTGTCCTCCGCCATGGTCTGCAGGTTGGCGAGGTCGGAGCCGGCATTGGGCTCGGAATAGCCCTGGCACCAGCGGATTTCGCCGCGGCAGATCGGCGGGATATGTTCCTGCTTCTGCGCCTCGCTGCCATATTCGAGCAGCGTGGGGCCGAACATCATCACCCCCATGCCGCCGATGGGATTGTAGGCGCCCGCGCGGGCCAGCTCCTCGTTGAGGATCGCCGCCTGCTTGCGGTTGAGGCCACCGCCGCCGTATTCCTTGGGCCAGGTTGGCGTGCCCCAGCCGCGACTGCCCATCGCTTCGCGCCACGCCTTCTGTGCGTCGGTTTCCTTGAGCGGACCGTCGGTCGCGCTGAGCGAAATGCCCTTGCCCTTGAGCTCATCGGGAAACTCTTCGGCGATGAATTGCCGCACTTCCTCGCGGAAGACGTCGGCGCTGTCGCGCGCCTCGGGTTCTAGCTGGGTGGCCATGTCTTGCTCCTTGGTCGGTCTGTTTCTTCTGAAGGGTGGGCGCTGCTATTGCGCGGGATCGGGAACCTCATCGGCATTGACGGCACTGGCCCGGTCGCGCCGGGCGAGCTCTTCCACGTTCGCTTCGTGGCTGGTGCGGTCGATGCGATAGGCGAACAGGAAACCCGCCCCGCCGATGTAGAGCACGATCAGCGTCGGCACGTAGACCAGTGCGAGCATGCGCGGGATTTCGGGGTCGATCGTGCGCGGGTCCGAACCGGGCACGATGCCGACGATCGCAACCAGCATCCCGGCGGCGAAGACGCCGAGGCCGGAGGTCGATTTCTGCATCAGCGTGTTCGCGGCGTAGAACAGCCCTTCGGACCGGCGACCGGTGCGCAGCTGGCTCTCCTCCACGATGTCGCCGATCATCGCGTGCGTGAGCACCGCCGAGGAAACGCCGCAGAGCTGGAACAGCATCGAGAATACGAAAACAGTGGCAACGAGACCCGGCTCGCCGTTCTCGGGCATCAGCCCGGCAAAGCGCAGCAGGTAGGGCGTGCTGGCGAACATCACCGCCAGGATGGCGAGGTAGAAGGCCGCGTTGCGCTTGCCGAACCTCTTCGAAACCAGCGGCGCGAAGAACAGCGCCAGGAACGCGCCCGCCAGCGAATCCACGGTCAGCACGGCCAGTTGGGCGGAGTTGAAGCCCCAGAAATACGTCCCGAAATAGATGTTCAGCGCCGAGGTCATCCCGACCGAGGTGTATTTGAGCACGCCGAAGGACAGGATCGCGAGGAAACCCTTGTTGGAGAAGGTCCGCCCCATCTGGCCGAGAGTCTTCACCGGCCCGATCTTCTCGCGCTCGGGCGGCATCTTGAAATACTTGACCCGGTGCAGCGTGCCGAAGCTCGACAGCAGGATCGCGCCCAGCATCAGGATCGCACCCACGATGGCGAAGGTTTCGTAACCGGCAGGATTGAGCTGGCCCACCGGATATTCCGCGGTCGGGGCGAGGAACACGAGCAGGGTCAGGAAGGCCATGCCGACACCGCCGAGATAGGCGAAGAAATAGCGGTAGCTGGCGATGGAGGTCCGCTCGTCGTAGTCGCTCGTCATCTCGGGCGCGAGGGCGGAACTGGGGATCTCGTAGAAGGTGATGAAGGTGCGCACGCAGCAGCCGACCACCAGGATGTACCAGAAGGTCTGCGTGTCGCTCATGCCGCCGGGCGGGAAGAACAGGAAGAGCAGACTTCCGGCGGCCGGGATGGCGGAAGCGATCATCAGGGGGTGGCGCCTGCCCCAGCGGGTACGGATCGTGTCCGACCACTGGCCCACCAGCGGGTCCGATATGGCATCCACCACCAGCGCCACGAGGATCGCGAAGGACACCAGCTCGGCGCGCACGCCGACGACCTGGTTGTAGTAGAGCAGCAGGAAGGACCGGAAGGCGACGTCCTTGATGCCGTAGCCGATCGAGCCCGTGCCGTAGAGGAACTTGGTGAGCAGGCCGAGTTTCGGCGCGCTGGGGTCCGTGACCATAGCTGGGAACCTATCTTGCGGGGGAGCCGAAGGCGCCGTCGCGGATCGTCTGTTCGCGCGCCTGTGCCTCGCGCGCCTTCAGCCGCTCCACGTTCTCGCGGTGCTGATCTTCGGTGATGGGATAGAAAAGGAGGAACAGCGCGCCGACGATCCACAGGCCGAGCGAGACCGGGATGTAGTGGATGATGAGGCTGTCCTCCATCGCGGGGGTGATCTGCGAAACCTCTGCCTTGGTCGGGAACTGCGACAGTTCGAGCACGATGCCCGCCATCATGATCCCGAGGCCTGCGGAGCATTGCTGCATGAAGCTGGAAGCCGAGAAGAAAACGCCTGCGGTGTGCTGGCCGGTGTTCACCGCGTGGTCCTCCACCACGTCCGCCAGCATGGAGGACGTGTTGATCAGCGAGATCGCGATCATCGCGCCGTAGATCGCGCCGATCACGAACAGGGTGGGCAGCAGCATGGGATCGCCGGGCTGGAAGAAGGCGTCGATCAGCGTGAGGAACAGCGGCGAGATGCCCAGAGTGATGCCGATGATCGCCATGAACATGGAGGTGTTGCGCTTGCCCAGCCAGCGCGAAAAGCGCGGGGCGAGCGGCGCGGCAAGCGTGGCGGCGATCAGGCTGTCGAAGGTGAGCAGCGCCAGCTCGTCCGCGCCCAGCTTGAAGACGTAGGTGCTGAAGTAGACGGTGGTCGCCGCGTACAGGCCGATGGCGGTGTACTTGAACACCCCGAAGCCGAAGATTGCCAGAAAGCCGCGATTGCGGAAGGCGGTGAACATCTCTTTCAGGTGCGAGGCCGGGGTTGCGCCCTCGCCGGGTTCGTCGCGCTGGCGCAGGTGCGGCACGCGGCTCAGCGTGCCGAAGCCGCAGACCAGGATCGCAGCAAGGATCAGCGCGCCGCCCAGCCACGCGAACTTGACGTAGCCTTCGGGGTTGAGCTGGCCGCGCTCGAACTCTGGCGTCGCGACGAAGAACACCGCGAGCGAGAAGGCGGTGAAGCCGAACGTGCCGAGATAGCCGAAGAAATAGCGCAGGCCGAACAGCCTGGTGCGCTCCGCATAATCGTCGGTCAGCTCGGGCGCCATCGCGCTGGTGGTGATTTCGAACGCGCTGATCGACATGCGGGTGAGCGAGGCGAGCGCGAAGATCCAGAACCCCATCTGCATGTCGCTGAGGCCCGCGGGTGGGAACCACGACAGAATGAAAAAGGCAGCCGTGGGCAGAGCCGAGCCGAAGATGAACGGATGGCGCCGCCCGATGCGCGAGCGCGTCACGTCTGACCAGCGGCCGATGAAAGGATCGGCGAAGGCGTCCACCAGCAAGGTCAGCGCAATCGCGCCCGAAACGATGGCGGCGGGCACGCCAAGCACCTGATTGTAGAACAGCAGCAGGTAGGTGGAGAAAGCTGCGTTCTTGACGCCGTTGGCGATCGCACCGGACCCGTAGGTCAGACGATGCATCCGCGTTATCGGCGGGGCGGGAGCCAGCGCGGGCGAGGGCGCGGGGGCGGCTGCGGTGGTGGCCATCCGTGCTACTCCGCCGCCTCGACGATTTCCTCGACCGGATCGTACATCTCGTGCGCGCGGGCGCGGCGTTCGATCAGCGAATAGTCGGGGAACATCGGATCTTCGACATCGCGGTAGGCGCGCAGGTGCTGCTTCGCGACGGTCACCTTGTGAACCTCGGTCGGGCCGTCGGCGATTCCCATCACCATCGACCCGATGAGATTGCCGACGAAAGGCATCTCGTTCGACACGCCAAGCGATCCGTGGATGTGGATGCAGCGCTGCGCGATGTCGTGATAGACCTTCGGCATCAGCGCCTTGATTGCTGCGATGTCCTTGCGGACCTTGCGATAGTCCTGGTGCTTGTCGATCATCCAGGCGGTCTTGAGAACGAACAGCTTGAACTGCTCCAGCTCGATATAGCTGTCCGCGATCTGCATCTGGACGCTTTGGTAATCTGCGATCGTGCCGGTGCGCGTCTTGCGGCTGACCGCGCGGCGGCTCATCGCGTCGAGCAGCCGCTTGCAGCTGCCCACGGTGCGCATCGCATGGTGGACGCGCCCGCCGCCCAGCCGGGTCTGCGAGATCGCGAAGGCTCCGCCGCGTTCGCCCAGCAGGTGATCGGCCGGCACCTGCACATCGGTGTAGCGGATGTAGCTCTCGGAGCCGCTTTCCTGCCCGTAGACGCCGACATTGCGCACGATCTCCACGCCCGGCGTATCGACCGGCACGATGAACATGCTCATCCGCTGGTGGCGCGGGGCATCGGGATCGGTCACCGCCATCACGATCAGGAAGTCGGCCCACTTGCCGTTGGTGGAGAACCACTTCTCGCCATTGATCTTCCAGCCGCCATTCTCGCCATCGCCGTCGGGCTCGGCGCGGGTGACAAAACTGGTCGGGTCCGATCCGCCCTGCGGTTCGGTCATCGAAAAGGCCGAGACGATCTCGTTCTGCAACAGCGGTTCCAGATACCGCGTTTTCTGTTCGGGCGTGCCGTAATGGGCGATGATCTCCGCATTGCCGGTATCGGGCGCCTGGCAGCCGAACACGATCGGGGCGAAGCTCGCGCCGCCGAGAATCTCGTTCATCAGGCCCAGCTTGACCTGACCGTATCCCTGTCCGCCTAGCTCCGGCCCAAGGTGGCAGGCCCACAGGCCCTGGCGCTTCACCTCGTCTTGCAGCGGACGAACAAGCTCGTTTCTGCGTGGATTTTTGACATCGTAGGGATGAATGCCGAGCAGGCCGAGCGGCTCGACCTTCTCGCGCACGAATCCTTCCATCCAGTCCAGCTTTTCCTGGAATCCGGGCTCGGTCTCGAAATCCCAGGCCATCGCAGTCTCTCCCGATCGACGTGCTTGATCACGTTCTCTTGCGGAGCATACCTGTTTTTCAGAACGGAACAAGGCATCGCTTGGGCCGGATTGTCCGATGGTTGTAGCCCGTGCGTAGGCGCACCCGGACCGCATGGGCCGGAAGCTGTCGGGTTGCCGGTTCGTCCGCCGCTTGACCGCAGCGATATGGTCAATTCACTGCAAGAAGACGCCGCATATCGCCGGCGCGCAGGAGGCCTGTTCCGGGAAGGTCGACCGCGGTGGCAGGCCGTAATCGCCGGTCTAGCGGTCAGGCGTTTGCAGGCCCGAATTCGTAGAGCGCCTCGAACCCGTCCTCGATCGCGGCCTCGAGCTTGTCGAAATAAGCGAGCGGCCCGCCGCCATAGGGCGAGTTCAATTCCGCTTCGCGCGGTCGGCGCCCCTCGAAATTGTAGTAGCTCGGCGTGCATTTCTCGAGAAACGCGAGTCGATCCGCCGACAGCGCGATGCACTCCTCGATCCAGGCGTCTTCGGTCTCCTGCGTCGGTTCGACGGTCGCGTAGCCGTTCTGGCGACAGTGGTCGATCAGGGCGGCCATGTAGAGCGACTGGGCGTCGGCCGTATGAAGGTAATTGATCGACGTTCCGGCCTGGACGATCGACAGGACGAAGAAGTTGGGAAAGTCGCGGGTCTGCATGCCGAAAAGCGTATGCGCCCCGTCGGACCACTTGTCCGCGAGGCTGATCCCATCGCGCCCCGTCACGGTCAGTCCCGATTCCCGGGTGAAGCTGGTCATGAAGTCGAAGCCGGTGGCGTAGATGATGCAGTCGAGCGGATATTCATCGCCGTTCACGACCAGGCCGTTCTCGGTCACCCTCTCCACGCCTCGGCCAGCGGTGTCGACCAGCGTGACGTTGGGCCGGTTGAAGACTTGCAGATAGTCGTCGCTGAACCCGGGCCGCTTGCAGAAGTAATGGAAGTAGGGCTTCAGCGCTTCCGCCGTACGGCGATCCTCGACAATGCTGTCGACCCGCTGGCGGACGCGCTCCATCCGCGCGAATTCGGCTTGCTCGCGTTCTTCGGCTGTCATGTCGAGACTGGCGGAGACCGCCTTTTCGCGGAACAGATCGGTCATGCTGTCGCCGACCAGGTCTTCCACCTGTGGAATGCCCGAGGTCCACTGCGTGAAGTTGAGCATGCGCGCGCGTTGCCAGCCTTCTTCCTGGGCCCTGAACCACTCGACATCGGTCGGCCCGTTGCCCCGCACGTCGACCGAGGCCGGTGTGCGCTGGAACAGGTACAGATGCTCGGCTGAGCGAGCGACCGGAGGGACACACTGGATTCCCGTCGAGCCGGTTCCGATGATTCCGACGCGTTTGCCGGCAAGGCCCGGCAGGTCGCTATCAGGGTCGCCGCCGGTGAAGCTATAGTCCCATCGGCTGGTGTGGAAGCTCGGGCCCTTGAAACTCTCGATCCCCGGTATGCCGGGCAGCTTGGGGCTGCTGTACAGTCCCGTCGCCGCAACGACAAAACGGGATCGCAAGACGTCGCCGCGGTCGGTCGTGACAGTCCACATCCGCTCGGCATCGTCCCACACGAGGTCGCGAGCGACCGTCTGGAACAGCGTCCTTTCGTAGAGACCGAACTTCTCTGCCAACAGGCGACACTGATGCTGAATTTCCGCGCCCTTTGCATAGCGCTCGCTGGGGACGAAGCCCGTTTCCTCGAGCAGGGGCACGTAGATGTAGGATTCGACGTCGCAACGCACGCCGGGGTAGCGGTTCCAGTACCAGGTCCCGCCAAAATCGGCGCCCTTGTCGATGATCGCAAGATCGGTGATCCCGCGCTTCGCGAGCTGAACCGCGGTTAACAGCCCGCCGAAACCGCCACCGACAATCACCGCCTCGACACTCTGGCGGACACTGTCGCGATCCGGCTGCGATTGCGCATTGGGATCGCGATCGAAGGCCGCGAGATCGCCCTTCAGCGATCGATATTGGCCCACCGCGTCGGACCGCAGCCGTTTCTCGCGCTCTTCCTCGTACCGACGGGAAAGCGCTTCGAAATCGAGGCCCTCTCCGCCATCGCCGTTCTCGCTCACTCGATAATCCTCGTCGGCACTGGTTTCTCAGAAGTGGACCGGGCGCCGCAGCGCGGAGCGCCCGCTCCGGCGCTCAAAACCGGACCGTACCGCTCAGGGTGAGCGAACGGTACTCGTCCATCCAGCTGAGCGAGCGTGTCGTCGCCGTGATCGAGCCGGGGAAGCGGATGGCGGCACCTCGCGTGTGCTCGTCGGTCAGGTTGCGACCGACCAGCGCGATGTTCCAGCGATCGTCCAGGTCGCCGAGCTGGATCCGCGCATCGAGCTTCATCCAGCCATCCTGCACGCCCCAGATGGGGCTGTAACCGTCGGCGATGAAATATTCCGAACGGAACTGGGCATTGGCTCCGGTGACCAGGCGCAGGCCGCCGATTTGGGTATCGTAGTTGAAGCCCACATTGCCGCTCCATTCCGGCGCGAACAGCAGCGGCAGTCCGGCGATATTGTGCGCCGCGAGCGAGTCCGGGTCGCTCGAATCGCATTGCGCCACGGTCTCGTAGGAAAGGCACGGCGCGCCGGGATAGTCCACGAAGCGCGCATCGAGGTAGGCGACGCTCGCGCTGAGCGAGAGCTCGTCGGTCGGCAGGATCTGCACCTCCAGTTCCACGCCTTCCGAACGCGCCTTGGCTGCATTGCGGGTGAAGAACGTCCGGCGATCGGGATCGTAGGCCGATTGCTGCAGATCGGTGAAGTCCATCCGGAAGGCCGCGAGGTTCACGGTGGCGAGACCATTGCCCAGCGTCGACTTCAGGCCGACTTCGTAGTTGGTCGAGCGCTCGGCGGCGAACTGGAAGCCGTCTGCCGACACATTGTAGGTGTTCGACACGAAGCCGCCGGACTTCGATCCGCGCGCAATCGTGGCGTACAGCATGATATCGTCGGCGATATCGTATTGCAGCGTGCCGCTTGGATCGAAATAGTCTTCGGAAAGACTGCCCGAACGATCCGGGCCGATCGGGTTGAGCGGCGATCCGCTGACCGTGTATTGCGTGAACGTCGCCGACTTCTCGACCTTCGAATAACGCAGCCCGGCGATGAAACGCAGCGCGTCGGTGAAGTTGAGCGTCCCCTGGCCGAACACCGACCATGCTTTGCTGTCCTGATAGAAATCCGTCGACTGGTGCCCGGTCAGCGCAAAGACGTCACGGTAGAAGGTGTCCTGATGGAGGTGGTAGTCGGAGGTGTCGTAATAGACACCCGCGACATACTCGAAGAACTGGCCGAGCGGCGATGACAGCCGCGCTTCGATGGACCATTGCTCGAAATCTTCGGGAAAGCCGTTGCCGAATTTCGCATTGCCGTCGTTGGGCGGCACCGTGCCGTCGGGCGCAATCTCGTCGTAGGCCGTGAAGCGTTCCGTCTCGAACTGCGAGTAGCCGCCAACCAGCGTGAGCGTGTGATCGCCGATGCCGAAATCCGCATTGAGCGCCGTGTTCCAGGTTTCGATTCCGCTGCCTTCGTCGCGGCCCGCTCCGGCATAATTGTCCGAGACATAGCGTTCATCGCCGAAGTCGCCGTCGTAGACATCCTGCGTGAGTGAACCCGAAACTGTCACGCCGCCTTCGAGGCGATGCTTCCCGTATTCGTTCTTGAGGACGATATCGATATCGCTCGCGGGCTCCCAGCGCAGGGTAACGCGGGCGAGCGTATCGCGCAGCAGAGGCTCGTCGCGATCATTGTACAGGTTGCGGATATAGCCATCCTGGCGAACCACCTTGCCGGCGACCCGTATGCCCAGCGTGTCGCTGATCGGGCCGCTGACGACACCTGTCAGATCGAAGCCTTCGCGTTCGAAATCATAGCCTGCCGTGACATATCCCTCGAACGTGGGGGTAGGCCTTGCGGAAACCAGGCTGATCGCCCCTGCGGCGGTGTTCCTGCCGAACAGGGCCCCCTGCGGCCCGCGAAGAACCTCCATGCGCTCCAGATCGAAGAAGGGGGCGCTAAACTGGGCGCCACGCCCCCCGTAGATGCCGTCGAGATAGACCGAGACTTCCTGATCGAAGGCGACGTTGTTGGGGCCGGAACCGAAGCCCCGGATGAAGACCACCGGGTTCACTCCTGAATTGAGCACGGCCATGTTGGGCACATAGCTCTGCACGCTTCTGAGATCGGTTATCTTCAGATCCTCGAGCGTATCGCCGCTCACGGCCGTGATGGAAACGGGCACGTCCTGCAGCCGCTGCTCGCGCTTTTGCGCCGTGACCACGATCTCGTTCAGCAATTGCGTGCGCGGCGCTTGCGTCTCTGCCTCCGGTTCGTCTGCAGTGTCCTGTGCCGAGGCCTGCCCCGACCAGCACAGTGCCAGACCGAGTACGGCTACAGCCGTCGTGCTTTTCAAAATGCCGATCATCCCACCCTCCTTTTACGGCGCCTTGTGGCGCTCGATTTGCATGCAGATTACAGTATGTGAGGATCAGGGCAAGCCAAAATGACCCGGATATAGGCAAAAGGCATCCATCTTAAGCTGCTCATGCGAAAAAATTGGATGCACTTTGCTGCTGGAGGTCAGACGGTCAGCGATCTTGCAAGGTCGCGACCCGGGCGAAGGCCCAGGCACAGCAGGCCAATCGCGAGCGATCCGGCAGCGGCCGTCATCACCGCCAGGGCTTTGCCGATGCCCTGGGGCCCGCCGAAAAGCCCTTCGGCGAGCATCGCCGTGATCGTGGGGGCGATCCCGAAGCCCGCCAGATTGACGCAGGCGCCGAACACGGCCGCCATGATCCCGCGCAGTCGATTGGGAGCCAGCGACTGGACCATCGCGATCTGGACCCCGCCGACTATGCTGGCGGTGGCCATGCCTGCGCAAAAGAGCAGGGCTGCGAAGAAGGCGTCGCCGAGAAGATAGGCCCCGATAAACAGGGGCGTCTCGAGAACGACCGCGAAGAGCGTGACGAGGACCGGCGCTTCGATCCTGCCGCGCATGACCAGCCGGTCTGCGACCCAGCCCCCACCCAGAAGGCCGATGGTGCCGCCCACGCCATAGCCGATGCCGAGCAGCAGCCCGACATCGCCGGCGCTGAAGGCATGGATGCGCATGAAGTGCACCGGCCCCCAGACCATGAACGAGTAGCCGATGATCGCGATGAAGGAATAGCCTGCGAACAAGGGGCCGAAGGCCCGCGCATGGCGGCCGATGAAACCCAGCGCATCGGGGATGCCGGGCGCTGCGGCGCTCTCCCCGCGGGTGAGCGTGCGTGCGGGCTCGCGTACCGTCAGCAGAATGAGCAGGGCAACCAGCAAGCCTGGCAGGCCGATCAGCACGAAGACCACCTGCCATGGTGCGGAATCCGGGAGGAAGGGGAGCTGTGCGTCGACGGCATAGGCCCAGTCGACCAATTGCCCGCCCAGCATGATGGCAACGCCCCCGCCAAGGGTTGCGCCGCATGCGAAAATGGCGGTCGCAAGCCCTCTGCGCCCCTCCCGGAAATAGTCCGCAATCATCGAATACCCTGCGGGATTGAGGCTCGCTTCGCCCACCCCGATCAGGGCGCGCGCCGAGAAGAGCGCGGCGAAACTGCGCGCGAGGCCGCATGCCGCAGTGGCGAGGCTCCAGAGCGCGACGCCGATCACGATCACGCCCCGCCGCTCGCGGGTGTCGACCCAGCGGCCGAAGACGAAGGCGAACAGCACGTAGGAGACCGCGAAGGCGGTGCCTGCAAGCAGGCTCACCTCGGTATCCGAAAGGTGCAGATCTGCCTTGATCGGTTCGATCAGGATGCTGAGCGCGAGGCGGTCGAGAAACGAGAACGCGCTTGCTGCCATCAGGCATGCAACGACGTAGTACGAATAGGCGCTCGATGGTCGGTTCATGGCTCAGTTCCGGCTCGGCAGCGGTCGCGGTTCGATATCGACGAAGCGATAGTCGGGCGGGGAGGGCATCTCCTGCACCCGTTCCTCGTAGTCGTCGTGTTCGAGTCGGAGCGCGCGGATCATCCCTGCGTTCATCGCGAACATGGCCGCAATGTAGGTCAGCTCGACGATCTCTTCCGGGTCGAACCGTTCGGCGAGCCGCGCGAAGAGACCATCCGGCGTGCGGCCGTGGTCGAGCGCGATGCAGTCCGCGAAGGCCATCACGGCGCGCTCGGCATCGTCGAACGCATCGCTTGTCTGCCAGGCCGGAATTGCGGAGAGGGCGGCCTCCGAATAGCCGAGACCGCGCAGGATCTTGGTGTGTTCGGAAAACATCCAGCGGCACGAACAGGCCCAGCCGATCCGGGTGATCGCCAGCTCCATATACCGCAAGGGCAGCTTGCGCGCCTTGGTCTGCTTGAGCTGAAATCCGCGGACAATGTGCTCGAACACATCGGGCGAGTGTGCGAAGACCGCCTCGAAGTTCCCCGGCGCCCCGGATGCGGTCTGACCGGGCTCGGTCGCAGGATCGCGGCCGGGGAATTTGCGATCGTACATCTCGATCACCAGCGGGTCGGTTATGTCGGACCTGCTGACGAGGGGGAGCCGCGGCATCGGTCAGTTCCCCGTAATGCTCGGCGTCCTGCGATCGAGGAACGCCGAGACGGCTTCGGCATGGTCGCCGGTTTCGTGGGCGAGCGCCTGGAAAGCGGCGGAAAGGTTCAGCACCGTGGCGAGCGAGGCGTCCTGCGCCTCGCGCAGCAGGCGCTTGGTCATGCGGACCGCGCGAGGGGGATTGGCGGCGATCTCCCCGGCGATCTCCATCGCCACGTCGTCGAGGCGATCGGGCTCGACCACGCGGCTCACCATCCCCCAGTCGAGCGCGGTAGCGGCATCGATTGCGCGACCTGTCAGAGCCATTTCCGTGGCGCGCGACCAGCCGACTATCCGCGGTAGCAGCCATGCACCGCCGTCTCCGGGGACCAGCCCGACACGCACGAAGCTCTCGGCGAAGAAGGCGTTCGGCGTGGCGATACGGATGTCGCACATGCACGCGAGATCGCATCCGGCTCCGACGGCAGGGCCATTGACAGCGGCAATGACCGGAACCTCCAGCGACTGAAAGGCGAGTGGCAGCCGCTGGATGCCCGCGCGATAATTTCTATCGGTCTCGATCGGGTGCGCCCCGCGCAACCCGACGCCCGCTTCCATTTTGGAAAGGTCGCCGCCGGACGAAAAGGCCGTGCCCGCACCCGTCAGGATGATGGCCCGGACCGACTGGTCGCTATCGGCCGCGTGTACAGCATCGAGCAGGGCGTCGATTACCTCATTATCGGAAATGGGGTTGCGCCGGTCGGGCAGATTGAGAGTGACTTTCGTGACCGGCCCGGTCTTTTCGATGAGCACCAACGACACCTAATCCCTCCCGAGCGTTCTTTTCTTCTACTGTGGCATTATTGCATGCAACCGTGCCGCGCAAGGGAGGAGCGCCGCTCTTCCCCGCGAAGAGAATTTTGTGCCGGCCCCGGTTGCGGGAGAGGCGGAGGCTGGGCGGATGAATATGTGCGTCCGGCCAGATCGCGGCCCGAAAGCATGAAGCGCGCGAGAAGGGAAATTTCTGGCGGAGGTGCAGAGGAAACCCCGGATATGCGCAGATTTTTGGAGGGTTCGCGGTCGTTTTTACATTGTTCGCGGTGCGTCTTGCATCACGCCCTTCGCTCCCGCCTGGATCAGGCCCGGCTTGCGGCCTTGGGCGCGGCGGCCTGGGTCCGACGCATCTGTCCGCGCTCCTCACAATGGAGTACGACGAATGAAAGGTTGCATGCAATCCTGCGATTGGATATAAAACCATCAATGTCGATTGGAAATCGGCCGAATAAACACGGTGGGGCGGGGATTCTGGATCAGATTGCACACATATACTGGTGCCGTGAAGTGAAGCGGTCATGAGCTCCGGGCGCTTCGCGGGCAAGCTCGCCGTCGTCACGGGCGCCGGGCGTCCGGGCGGAATCGGCGAGGCGATCGCGCGTCGCGTGACGCGGGAAGGCGGACGCTGCGCGCTCCTCGACCTGTGCGGTTCCAAGGCGGCGGCCCCGCGCGAGAAATTCGCGACCGCTGAATCGATGGAGGCGGTGGCCGCAGGCCTTGCCGAGGAAGGCGAAGCGGGCATCGCCATCGCCTGCGACGTGACCGACGAGGCCGCCGTGACCGATGCGATGTGCGAGGCCGGTGAGCGGCTGGGTGGAATCGACATTCTGTTCAACAATGCCGGGGGCGGCACGGGCGCGGGGCCGGTCGACCAGACGCCAGTCGCCCAGCTGGATCTCGCCGCCTGGAATTACACGGTCGAACTCAGCCTGACCTCCGCCTTCCTGTGCTCGAAGCATGCGATCCCGCACATCAGGAAGCGCGAGGGCGGGGCCATCGTCAGCACGACCTCGATCAGCGCTTATCACGGGGTTGCCGGGCTGAGCGCCTATTCGGCCGCGAAGTACGGTGTCAGCTCGCTCACCCGCGACCTGGCGATGGAGCTGTCTGCGGACGGCATCCGGGTCAACGCCTTTGCGCCCGGCATTACCCTGACGCCCTACGTGCGCCAGCGTTACGAATCACTGGCCGCGCAGCGTCCCGGGACCACTCCTGAAGGGCTGATGCGCGACTTCGTCTCCGCGCGGATTCCCATGGGGCGCGCGGCCCAGCCTTCCGAAATGGCATCGGTCGCCGCCTTCCTCGCCAGCGAGGACGCCAGCTTCATGACGGGCCAAACGCTTCTCGTAGACGGAGGAATGCGGGTCTGACCGCAAAGGAAACCAGACGGCAAAAAGCCGCAATGTGTGGAGAGTGATAAATGAGGACAGCAAAGCCATTCGCACTTCTTGTCGGCACGAGCCTGGCCGCCCTGGCGGCTCCGGCGGTGGCCCAGGAGGCAGCCCCGCAAGCGGCCACGGAGGAGGCCGAAGCCGATCCGGCGGACGATCTGGCACCCCCGGCGCCCGGCGAGATCATCGTGACCGCCCAGAGGCGCGAGCAGGCGCTGCAGGATGTTCCGGTCTCGATCTCGGTCATTTCCGAGGACGCGCTGGAGCAGAGCAACCTGACGACCATTGCGGACGTCCAGTTCCTCGCCTCCGGGGTCAACTACAACGCCAATTTCGGCGGCGGGTTCAATGTTCGCGGGGTCGGCACGCAGTCGCTGCTGATGAGCGCGGAGCAATCGGTGGCGCTGGTCATCGACGACGTCATCCAGGGCCTCCCCGAGGTCTCCTTTGCCGGTCCCAGCTACCAGTCGCTCGTCGATATCGAACGGATCGAGGTGCTGAAGGGGCCGCAGGGCACCCTGTTCGGGAAGAACAGCTCGGCGGGCGTCATCCAGATCATCACCGCCAAGCCCAAGATCGGGAGGAGCACGCTCGACGGATCGCTCTCCTACGGCAGCAGGAACGAGGTGAACGTCGAATCGGTGGTGAACCTCCCGCTGGGCGATACTGCGGCAATCCGCGTCGCGGGCGGCATCCAGCGGCGCGACGGCTTCGTGGAAGACCGCTTCAGCGGGATCGATCGCTGGGCGTACGAACGCTATTCGCTACGCGGCAAGCTGCTGTGGGAGCCGACCAGCGACCTCAGCATCCTGCTCACGGGCGAGTATCGCAACCTCGAGGACAACGCGAACGGTCTGTGGACCTTCCGCAATTGCGGCAGCGGCTTCGGCGGCTTCATGCCGTGTGACGAGGTTGCGCCTTACGGCATCGTCGCAGGCCCCGAAAACCTCGAAGTCGCGACCGAGGGCGCCAGCTACACGAAGCAGGAATCCTACACCGCCAGCGCCAAGCTGGAATATTACCTCGGCAACGCGACGATCACCTCGATTACCGCATACCGCGATCTGCTGCAGCCGATCGCGCTCGATACGGATGCGACCCCGCGGGCGATCTATTCGAAGAACGAGAACGTCTCGGGAGGAACGCAGTTCACCCAAGAACTGCGGCTCAACGGCGATTCAGGCATCCTCAACTACACGCTCGGCGGATTCTACTACGACTCCCGCCCCTATCAGAAGGGCATGAACCGCGGCACGCTGGGCTATCTGCCCGACGATTCGGCCATCCTCCTCTCGCTCAATGCGATCGGCCCCTATTCCGGGCAGGGATATGCGTCGTGGGTGAAGGCCAAGATCCGCAGCTTCGCTTTCTTCGGTCAGCTGGAGGCCGAAGTGCTGCCGAACCTGACCCTGATCGCCGGTGGCCGCTATACCAATGACGATGTCCGGCAGAGGATCGACTACTACGACCAGCCCGACACCTGCCGACCGGCCTACGCCTTCGGCCAGTCGTGCCACGGCCTCGCATTGCCGCTCACGTCGGGCGAGGCGCAGGTAAAGGCCGACAAGTTCACCTACAAGCTCTCGGCAAAGTACGACATCACGCCCGACATCAACATCTATGCGACCTATGCGACGGGCTATAAGGGCCCGATGATCTCGCACCCGGCGAACCAGCCGCAGCTCCTGCTTCGCCCGGAACTCTCGGAGTCTTACGAGGTCGGTCTGAAGGCGGACCTGTTCGACCGGAACCTGCTGGTCACGCTGGCGGCCTTCCGGGTCGATTACGATGACTTCCAGGGGCAGCAGCGCGTCGGCGTCGCGCCGACCTTCTACTACACCACCACCAATGCAGGCGGTCTCAAGACGCAAGGTGTGGAAGGCGACATCACCTGGTTTGCTACGCCGGGCCTCACCCTGTCCGGCAATTTCGCCTATATTCCCACCGAGTTCACCGAATTCGCGGTCCAGTGCTATGATCGCTATACCAACCCCGCGACACCTCCGGGGGAATGCACCTACGTGCAGCCCGGCCTGCCCCCCGGCAGCCCTCCGCAGTTCAATGCCGAGGGGTACCCGCTGATCTATTCGCCAGAATGGACGTGGGGGCTGCGCGGAAACTACGAAGCCGATATTTCGAACGAGCTGACCTTCAACGCCAGCGCATCCTACAGCTATCGCAGCAGCAGCTACGGCGTGGTGGCGGATGCCAACAGCATCAATCCGGGCTACGGGTTGCTCAATGCGCAGCTGGCGATCGGCAGCTACGACGGCCGCTGGGAACTCGCGTTGTGGACGCGCAACCTTCTCGACGAACACTTCGTGGCGGGGATCTTCCGTACGCCGCTCGATTCCGGGACGGACAATTCGACCCCGCTTTCGACCATCGGCTACTCGAATATTCCCGCGATGGATTCCGAACGGTCCGTCGGCCTCAAGCTGACCTGGTCCTTTGGCAACTGATCTCCACCCCGCGCCGGTCGCAGCGACGACCGCGACCGGCGCCCGGACGCAGGGTGGGGGAACCACCTGGCTGCTGGCACTGCTCACCATGGGGTTCGGGCTCAACCTGCTCGACCGCCAGATCATCAATATCCTTGCCGAGCCCATCAAGCGCGATCTCGGGCTCGCCGACTGGCAGCTGGGGGCCCTCAGCGGGCTCTCCTTCGCGCTTCTCTACAGCGTAGCAGCACTGCCGATTGCGCGCTTCGCCGACCGCTCCAACCGCGTGCGGGTGATAGGCGTCGCGATCCTGATCTGGAGCGCGTTTACGGCCGCCACGGGCGCGGCCGCGAACTTCGTCCAGATCCTCCTCCTGCGGGTGGGGGTAGGTATCGGCGAGGCGGGCGGGGCACCGCCCTCGCAAGCCCTGATCGCCGATCGCTTTCCACCGGCGCGGCGTTCCTTCGCGCTGGCCGTTTTCGCCACCGGGGCGCCCGTGGGCGCTGCGGTGGGCCTGATCGGCGGTGGCATGCTGGAAGGCCTGATCGGCTGGCGGTGGACGATGGTGGCGGCGGGCGGGCCCGGCGTCGTCATCGGGCTTCTCGTCCTCGCCACGCTCAGGGACGATCGCCCTGTCGCGGCCCCGCGCGCGCCCGGCACGAAGCCGCCGACGCTCGCCGCGGCGCTGCGGATGCTGCTTTCGCGCAGGACATTCACACTGATCGCGCTGGGCAGCGCCTTCCTGAGCTTCTGCAATTATGGCGCAATGGCCTTCGCCGGATCCTATTACCTGCGGCTGCACAGCGAAGAACTGGCCGCCATCGGCGCAAACTTCGGCCAGCAGCCGCTGGGCGTCATCGGCCTCGGGCTGGGGCTGTTCGGCGCCACCGGTGGCGCGCTGGGTGCCCTTGTTGGGGGCAGGCTGGGCGACCGTCTCGGCGAGACAAACCTGCGCGCGCTTGCTCTGATCCCCGCTGCGGGATCCCTGCTCGGCACGATCAGCTATGTCGTCATGTTCACCGTGCCGAGCGCCTTCGCCTCGCTCGCCATCTTCACGATCTCCGCCTTTTTCACGAGCCTTTGGTACGGCCCCGGCAACCACGCGATGCAGCGGCTGGCCGGAGCCGACAACAAGGCGATGGCACTGGCGGTCGCGCTCTTCATCAACAGTGCGGTGGGGCTGAGTTTCGGACCGATGTTCATCGGACTGGCGAGCGACATGTTCGCACCCAGCCTCGGAGAGGGCGAGGGGCTGCGCGCCGGGATTCTTCTGGGGATGGCGTTCGGGCTTGTCTCGACCTTCCTTTACTGGATGGCCAGCCGCACGATCGCCGAACAGATCGCGCTGGTCGAGGGAGAAGAACCGTAGAGATCCGCGGCACGGGCTTCGTCGTGGCAGGCGGGGGCTCCGGCCTCGGCCTTGCCACAGCGCAATTCTTGCAGGAGCGCGGCGCGAAGGTGGGCGTGCTCGACCTCCGGCGCGGTGCGTGGACCGGCCCCTTCGCAATGGCCGACGTTGCCGACGAAGCACAGGTGAGCGCCGCGTTCGATACGCTGGGGCAGGAGCTGGGCGTAATCCGCAGCCTGCTCAACACCACGGGGGTTGGCCACTCGGGCCTGTCGGCCGGGCCGGGGCGCAAGGTTACCGCCGCAGGCTTTCGCCGTGTGCTGGAGGTCAACACGCTCGGCAGCTTCATCCTTGCCCAGGCGTTGGTCGAACGGCTTGTCGACGCCGAACCCGATGCGCAGGGCGAGCGCGGGGTGATCGTCAACACATCCTCGATCGTCGCCATGGAAGGGCAGATCGGAACCGCCGCCTATGCCGCTGCCAAAGGCGGCGTCAACGCCATGACCCTTCCCCTGGCGCGCGAATTCGCCCGTTTCGGCATTCGCGTGGCAACGATCGCACCGGGGATTTTCGAGACGCCGATGTTTTCCAATGCCAGGGGCCCGATGGTCGACTGGCTGCGCGACCAGGTGCAGTTTCCGTCCCGTCCCGGCGATGCCATTGAGTTTGCGGAAATGGTGGCGCATATCGCCCAAAACCGTATGGTGAATGGAACGGTCGTCCGGCTCGACGGGGCCTATCGGGTGCCGCCGGGCAGGCACGACTGGTGGCTGGACGAAGACTGAGGGTTGGTGCGAATTGGTCAAAGCGGTCGACATTGCCTACGAGACGATCCGCGAGGGCATCCGGAACGGCACCTATCCTCCCGGCTCGCATCTGACCGCACAGGCGTTGGCGAAGGCTTCCGGTTTCAGCCGCACTCCGGTGCGCGAAGCCATGCGCCGCCTGCATGCCGAGGCGCTCATCCAGTTCATCCCGAACCGCGGCGCGTTCGTTGCCACCTGGAGCCGGCACGAGATCGAGCAGATCTACGATCTGCGCATCCTGCTGGAAAGTTTTGCCGCGCGCGAGGCCGCCTCGCACATTTCGGACGCTCAGCTCGAACGCCTGCGCGATTTCGCGGTGCAGATGCACGGGATCACCCAGTCCGATACGCCCGATGTCGAGAAGGTTACCGAACTCAACGACGAGTTTCACAAGCTGGTGCTCGATGCGAGCGGGAACGTGCGACTTCGCAACCTGCTGGGCACGATCGTCGAAATTCCGTTGGTCCTCAATACGTTCCGTTCCTATTCGCTCGAACAGATACGCAGGTCCGCCGCGCAGCATCTCGAACTGACCGACGCCTTCGCCGCGCGCGACGAGGAATGGGCGAGCGCCGTGATGACCGCACATATCCGCTCCGCCCGCCAGACGCTCATGTCCAAGACCGGCGGCGATTTTCCGCAAGAAGCGGACTAGACCGGGCCTAGCCGGGCGACTTGTGCGCCATGGCTCCGGTCGCCGCCGAATCGTGGTAGGCGTCCATCCGGCAAATCCTGCCATTCTTCACGGTGCACACGCAGCAGGCCCGATCCTCGATCCGCGGCCCGCCGGGCTGCTGCACCACGAGCGTATGCTGCTGGACGAAACCGTCCTGTGTCGCGGTTCGGCGGATATCCTCGTATGAGAATATGGTCGCGGTCTCGCGGATCGTCTTGAGGTTGCTGATCGTGGTCGGGATATCGGTCAGCCCGTTATCCGTATTGTGCCAGACCTGCGCATCCTCGGCGAAAATCTCGCCGAGCAGATCGAGGTCGCCGTGCTGGACGGTGTCGAACAGGCGCGCTGCGGCGGCTAGCGATTCTTCGGGAACGGTCATGGGATTACCCTTCTATTGGTTCGCTGCCCGAGCTCTCGCGCTCCGCGATCATCGCATCGCGAAGCTGGCGCTTGAGCACCTTGCCTGCAGCATTTCTTGGGAGTGGCTCGCGAGATACCCGAATGTCCGAGGGAACCTTGAA
>MDTG01023756.1_pt1 | contig 20098 bp, 20 predicted proteins | sample 811421 | NCBI WGS metagenome assembly MDTG01 (sample SAMN05326645, study PRJNA326480) | marine metagenome | isolation source: seawater | place: Pacific Ocean: South East | collected 2011
AAAAGGCTAGATATTAAGTTTCTTCCTAAACTCACATTTGTAGAAGATAACTCATTTGAATATGCTGAAAAGATTGAGAAAATTATAAAAAAAATAAAGATAAATGACACAGAAAAAAAAAGGTTCAATTAAGTTATTAGCAATCCACGAGAAGGACGTTGGTTCTACTGAAGTTCAGATAGGCTTATTGACAGAAAAAATATCAAAACTTTCAGAACATTTTAAAAATTTTAAAAAGGACAAGCATTCAACATTAGGATTGACTAAATCTGTAAACAAAAGAAAAAAACTACTGAATTATCTGAAAAAAAGAAATCCAGCATCATATCAAAAAGTAATTAAAGAACTTAATATAAGGAAATAATGTTTAAAATTAGTAAAGAAGAAATTGCAATCAATGGTAAAAAGATAACTTTAGAAACAGGAAAAATTGCTCGTCAAGCAGATGGTGCAATTATCGCTACTTGTGGGGAAACAGTTGTAATTGCAACCGCTGTCGGGGCAAAAAAACTCAATGAAGGTCAAGATTATTTTCCGCTATCAGTTAATTATCAAGAGAAATATTATGCAGCAGGAAAAATACCAGGTGGTTACTTTAAGAGAGAAGCTAGACCTACTGAGTCAGAAACTTTAATTTCAAGATTGATTGATAGGCCTATAAGACCATTATTTCCATCAAGCTTCATGAATGAAGTTCAATTATTGCCTACAGTTTTATCCTATGATGGAGAAAATCAACCAGACATATTATCTATAATTGCATCTTCAGCTGCACTAGCGATATCAGGTCTGCCTTTTCAAGGACCGATTGCTGCAAGTAGAGTTGGATTTAAAGATGGTAAATACTTATTAAATCCTTCACCAGCAGAACTACAAGACTCAAAATTAGATTTAGTTGTGGCTGGAACAAAGGATGCAGTTTTGATGGTCGAGTCAGAAACTTCTGGGTTAACAGAGAAAGAAATGCTAGATGCTGTCAAATTTGGACATGAAAATTTCTTACCAATAATCGAAGCAATTGAAAAGTTGGCAAAAAAAGCTGGTAAGCCTAAATGGGAAGTTGAAGAACTAGATCTTTCAGATGTAAAAAAGAAAATTTCTACAAGTTTTGAAAAAGATTTAAGAAAAGCATTTAAAGAAATAGATAAAAAGAAAAGATCAAATGCAATTTCAGAAATTGATGCAAAATGCAAAGAAATGTTTTCTGAAGACGAAAATGTCACCGAAAATCAAGCAATGGCACAATTAAAATCGTTAGAAAAAGATATCGTAAGAACAGCAATTTTAAAAGATAAAAAGAGAATTGATGGAAGAGGTCTTGCTGATGTAAGACAGATAAAATGTGAAGTAGGTGTACTGCCTAGAACACATGGGTCAGCTTTGTTCACCAGAGGTGAAACCCAAGCTTTAGTAGTCACCACATTAGGAATGTCTGATGATGAACAAAGACTTGAGAGCCTGGATGGAATGCAAAGATCAAATTTTATGCTTCACTATAATTTTCCACCTTTTTCAGTTGGTGAATGTGGACGAATAGGAACTGGTAGACGAGAAATAGGTCATGGAAAACTAGCTTGGAGAGCAATAAATTCATCTTTACCAAAAAAAGAAAATTTCCCTTACACATTAAGAGTGGTTTCAGAAATTACAGAGTCAAATGGATCATCATCTATGGCAACAGTTTGTGGAACTTCTTTATCTTTAATGGATGCAGGCGTCCCAATTAAAGAACCTGTTGCTGGAATAGCCATGGGTTTGATTAAAGAGGGTAATGAGTTTTCAATATTATCAGATATTTTAGGAGACGAGGATCATTTAGGTGATATGGATTTTAAAGTTGCTGGAACTAAAGATGGAATAACATCCCTTCAAATGGATATAAAAATTACAGGTATTACTTTTGAAATTATGGAAAAAGCATTAAACCAAGCTAAGGATGGTAGAGAAAAAATTTTAGAGGAGATGAATAAAGCAATAAAATCATCAAGAAAAGAGTTCTCTAAACACACACCTAAGATGGAAACAATTAAAGTTGATAAAAAAGATATTGCAACAGTAATTGGAAAAGGTGGAGCTACTATAAGGGAAATAGTCGAAACATCTGGTGCAAAAGTAGATGTTAAAGACACAGGTGAAGTCACCGTCGCAGCTCCAGATGAAGACTCAAGAAATAAAGCATTAGAATTCATTAAAAATTTAATTGCAAAACCAGAAGTAGGAAAAATTTACAAAGGCAAAGTAGTCAAAATAATGGAATTTGGAGCTTTTGTAAATTTCTTAGGAAAACAAGATGGTTTAGTACATATTTCAGAGCTTGCACCTAAAAGAGTAGCCAAAGTGGCTGATGTAGTTAAAGAGGGTGATGAAGTTTCTGTAAAGGTTGTTGGTTTTGATAGAGGCAAAGTAAAACTTTCAATAAAACAAGCAGTAGCTTAAATTTTATACTCAAAATTTTGAGTTTTCTCATTTACTTGAAGTTCCACAGCTCCATTTTTTAAATGAAAGTTTCTGGCCATTTCCGTTAGGGGAGATAATGTAATTAATCTATTTAAATGATGAGATTGTTTAATTTTTTTAAATACTTCTTTTACTATTAATTTTCCTCCACCCTTTTTTTTAGACCAAATTGTGTATGCAATTGCTATTTTTCCAACTTTTTGATCTCTCAAAGTACTTTGTAAATGCGCGTCTTTAGTCATTAGATCTAATTCCTCAACTGTTTTTGGAATTTCGTTGGTAAATCCAAAACACATAATTGCACAAATTTCATTTTTATACTTAACTCCGTAAATTTTACGACCATAAGCAGTTCTAAATTCAATATCAAGTTCAGGACGAACTGGATCCTCACTGACATTACATGTTTCGAGTTCTACTAATTTAGCTCCTTTGATCCAATCAAAAAAACTATCTAATTTTTCTTTAACTTTAAATTTTAAACTTAATTTATTCATTATTATTTCAGATTGATAAACTTTTTAATTTTATTTTATTATTGTTAAGATTGAACTTCTGATATGCATTTTTTGTTGATTAATTAATATTTTTTGGATCAGGCATTCCCACTTTGTTATAGCCAGCATCTACATAATGAATTTCACCTGTAACTCCTGACGCAAGGTCACTTAATAGATATAGAGCAGAGTTTCCAACATCATTAATATCCACATTTCTCTTTAAAAAAGAGTGATTTTCATTCCATTTGTATAAAAATTTTGCATCTCCAATAGCTGAGGCTGCTAAAGTTTTAATTGGTCCTGCGCTTATAGCGTTTACTCTTATATTTTTTGACCCTAAATCTCTAGCTAAATATTTCACGCTAGCCTCTAGAGCTGACTTACAAACTCCCATGACATTATAATTTGGTATTGCCTTTGTTGACTCGTAAGTAAGAGTTAACATACTTCCACCTTTTCTAATTATACTCGATGCTTCTTTGGAAATTTCTGTAAAAGAAAAGCATGAAATTAACATACTTTTTAAAAAGTTCTCTCTTGTAGTATTAAGATATTCTCCGGATAGTTCTGATTTATCAGAAAAAGCAATTGCATGGACTACAAAGTCAATCTCACCCCACTGAGATTTAATATCTTTGAAGAGTTTAATTACTTGATCTTTTTTTTCAACATCACAACTAAAAGTTAATTTTGAATTCAGTTTTTCTGCTAAAGGTATAACCCTTTTTTTTAATGCATCACCTAAATAAGTAAATGCTAAATCAGCACCTGCTTCTGACAATTTTTGAGATATTCCCCAAGCTATTGAACGCTCATTGGCAACACCCATTATCAATCCTTTTTTACCTTTCATTAAGCTCATAAAAATTAAACCTTTTCAAAAACTAAGGTAGCATTAGTTCCACCAAAACCGAAACTATTAGACATAATTCCATCTAAATTTATATCTTTTTCGACTTTTGTAACAATTGGGTATTTTTTTGCCTCTTCATCCATATCAGTTATGTTGGCCGAGGCTGCGATAAAATTATTTTTCATCATTATTAAGCTATAAATAGCTTCATGAACAGAAGTTGCACCAAGTGAGTGGCCGGCCAAAGATTTTGTTGAACTAATTTTTGGTTTGTATTTATCGAATACTTCCCCCACAGCTTTTAATTCTGTAATATCTCCAACTGGTGTTGAAGTGCCATGAGTATTTATGTAATCAATTTTTTTCTTCGCAGTGCTTAGGGCCATTTTCATACATCTTACGGCTCCCTCACCAGATGGAGCTACCATATCATATCCGTCTGACGTTGCTCCATAACCTGTAATTTCAGCATAAATTTTTGCACCTCTGGCTTTTGCATGTTCATATTCTTCTAAAACTAAAACACCGCCACCACCAGATATTACGAAACCATCTCTAGTTTTATCATAAGGTCTTGAAGCTTTTTCGGGTGTATCGTTATATTTTGAAGATAATGCGGTCATTGCATCAAACATTGCTGTCATTGCAAAATGTACCTCATCACTTCCACCCGCAAAAATAATATTTTGCTTTCCTAATTGAATTAATTCCATTGCATTACCTATGCAATGGCCACTCGTAGCACATGCAGAGCTGATTGTGTAATTTACACCCTTAATTTTAAAAGGAACAGCCAAGGTTGCCGAGGCTGTAGAAGACATTGTTCTTGGCACAACAAATGGACCCATTCTTTTTGGATTTTTGTCTCTAGTTTTATCTGCAGCTAAAATCACATTTTCAATTGATGGGCCACCTGAGCCCATTATCATTCCAGTTTTAATATTACTTACATCCTTTTCTTCTAAACCAGAGTCTTTCACAGCTTCGCTCATAGATATATAATTATAGGCAGAGCCTGGTCCCATAAATCTGATAAATTTTCTATCAACATAATCTTCCAGTTTTATTTTAGGTTTCCCATGAACGTTACTTTTTAAATTATATTCTTTATATTCTTCAGAAAATGAAATTCCAGATTTAGAGTTTAAGAGGGATTTAAAGACCTCATCTTGATTATTTCCAAGACATGATACTATTCCAAGACCGGTAATTACTACTCTTTTCATGATTTAAATAATCCTACTTTTAAGTTTTCCGCCGAATAAATTACTTTTTTATCAGCACTCAATATACCATTTGCTAGACCAACTACAGCACCTTCTTTTTTTAAAATTCTCTTCATATTAATTTCATATGTTGCCATTTTGGCTTTTTTTAGCACCTCTCCAGTAAATTTTACTGTATTTACTCCAAGAGCTCTACCTTTACCTGGCTCACCTATCCATCCTAGATAAAATCCAACTAATTGCCACATCGCATCTAAACCTAAACAACCCGGCATAACTGGATCATTTTTAAAGTGACAATCGAAAAACCACAAATTGTCTTTTATATCTAACTCCGCTTTAATAAAACCTTTTTTAAATTCACCTATATCTTTTTTAATTTCAGTTATTCTGTCGAACATTAACATTGGAGGCAATGGAAGTTTAGCATTTCCTTCCCCAAATAATTCACCTTTGCCACAAGCGATTAATTCGTCGTAATTAAAACTGTTTTTTTGCATAATTTAAGATAGTAGTTTTTACTTGATTTATATACATTTTTATATAAATAATTGATAATTAAATCAATAAATGACAAAGTTTATGTCTCAAAAAAAAGAAATAGTAAATAAACTAAGATCGTCTGGCCTTAGACCTACCAAACAAAGAATATTAATAGCTCAAAACTTATTTGATAGAGATAAAACTTTTCATTTTACAGTTGAAAAATTGAACAAAGAAATTAATAAAAAAAGTAAAGAAAAAGTTTCTGTTGCCACTATTTATAATACCCTAGAGGCATTTACAAAAGCGGGCCATATTAAAGAAATTTTGACAAGTAAAAGTAAGTGTTACTTTGATACCAACATGGAGTCACACCATCATTTTTATGATGAGGAAACAAAAGAATTGACCGATGTTGATTTTGATGAAGTAAAGTTAAGCAAAGTGCCTACACCTCCAAAAGGAAAAAAAATCAAAAATCTTGAAGTTGTAATAAGAGTTCAAAAATAATTTATTATTGACTTTCTAGTTTAGAATAATTATAAAGTAGAATAATAATCACTAATAAATTTAAGTATGAGCGTACAACATAAAAAAAATGGTTCAGGGAAGTGCCCTGTTATGCATGGAAGTATGACTTCACAGTCAACCCCTACTCATTGGTGGCCAAAAAATCTTAATTTAGACATTTTACATCAGCATGACTCAAAAACTAATCCAATGGATAAAAAATTTGATTACAAAAAAGAGGTTAAAAAATTAAATTTTAATGGAATTAAGAAAGATTTATTAAAGTTAATGACAGATAGCCAAGAATGGTGGCCAGCTGATTTAGGTCACTATGGTGGATTATTTATCAGAATGGCCTGGCATTCAGCTGGAACATATAGAATTGCTGATGGTCGTGGTGGTAGCGGAACAGGTAATCACAGATTTGCCCCATTAAACTCTTGGCCGGATAATACTAATTTAGATAAGGCAAGAAGATTACTTTGGCCTATCAAAAAAAAATACGGAAATAAAATTAGTTGGGCCGACCTTATGATACTGGCTGGAAATACGGCTTATGAGTCAATGGGATTAAAAATGTATGGTTTTTCATTTGGGAGAGAAGATATTTGGCATCCTGAAAAAGACGTTTATTGGGGATCTGAAAAAGAGTGGCTTCAAGATAAAAGATATTCAAGTAACGAAAATCGCAAATCTCTAGTAAATCCATTAGCAGCAGTTGTTATGGGGTTAATTTATGTTAACCCAGAGGGAGTAGATGGAAAATCAGATCCTTTGAGAACTGCTCATGATGTACGAGAAACTTTTGGACGAATGGCAATGAACGATGAAGAAACATGTGCATTAACCGTAGGAGGGCATTCTGTAGGTAGAGCTCATGGTAATGGCGATCCATCTTTGTTAGGCCCAGAGCCAGAGGCAGGAGAAGTCCATGAACAAGGATTTGGTTGGAATAAGAAAGGTGGAGGAGGGCTAGGAGTTAATCAAGTAACTAGCGGTATAGAAGGAGCCTGGACAACACATCCAAATAAATGGGATGATACTTACCTAAAATTATTATTAGATTATGAGTGGGAATTAAAAAAAAGTCCTGCAGGCGCAAATCAATGGGAGCCAATTAATATGAAAGAGAAAGATAAGCCAGTGGATTTAGGTAATTCTTCAATTAAACAAAATCCGATTATGACTGACGCTGATATGGCAATGAAAATGGATCCAAGTTATAGAAAAATTTCTGAAAAATTCAGAAAAGACCATAAATATATGGAAGACACATTTACCAGAGCGTGGTTTAAGTTAACTCATAGAGATATGGGTCCAAGAAAATATTATATTGGACCGGATGCGCCTAAAGAAGATTTAATTTGGCAGGATCCAATTCCTCAGGGAAGAAAGAATTTTAATATCACGAAAGCAAAGAAATTAATTGAGGCAACTGGAATAAAAAATTCGGATATGATCAGCACAGCGTGGGATAGCGCGAGGACATACAGAAGAACTGATTGTAGAGGCGGCGCTAACGGTGCTAGAATACGATTGTTACCTCAAAGAAAATGGGAAGGAAACGAGCCAGAAAGACTGGGTAAAGTTTTAGATAAATTAGAAAAAATTGCGAAAAAAGTAAAAGCAAGTGTGGCTGATATAATTGTTCTAGCGGGAAATGTTGGTCTTGAGAAATCAATTAAAAAAGCTGGATTTAATTATAAAGTCCCTTTCAATCCAGGTAGAGGAGACGCTTCCCAGGAACAGACAGATATCGACTCATTTAAGGTTTTGGAACCAGTTCACGATGCTTTTAGAAACTGGGTTAAGGATGAATATGCAGTTAGCACTGAAGAGATGATGCTAGACAGAGCCTCTCTTATGAACTTATCAGCTAAAGAAATGACCGTTCTTATTGGTGGGATGAGAGTACTTGGAACTAATCATGGAAAGACAAAGCACGGAGTTCTCACTGACAAAGCTGGTTCATTAACAAATGATTTTTTTGTAAATCTAACAGATATGAGATTTTCTTGGAAACATTTAACTAAAGATCTTTATGAGATAATCGATCGTAAAACAAAAAAAACTAAGTTTACAGCAACAAGGGTAGACCTAGTGTTTGGTTCGAACTCAATTCTCAGGTCTTATGCAGAAGTGTACGCTCAAGATGACAATAAAGAAAAATTCATAAAAGATTTTATTAAAGTTTGGACTAAAATTATGAACTCAGATAGGCAAGAATTTAAAAGGTTAAATTAAGACAATGGTTGAATTAACTCACGGCATATTTAATGCTGCAAAAAACGTTTATAGTAGCAATAAAGGCTCGATACTAAGAACGATAGTTTATACAATTGGTCACTTTGCAATCGCTATAACTGTATTGATGTTAATAGCGGATGTAGCATTCATGGTAGCACTTACAGATGCAATCGTAGAACCACTAGCTAATGCAGTTTGGTATTTTTTGCTTGATAAGTTTTGGGCATCAAAAATGAAAAGTTAAAGAAGACCCCACAAGCTTTCCTTTTTCAACCAGCCCTTATAACTATTAACTTTTGCTTTACACCATTCATCTTTACATTTAATGATTTTGCTTAATCTGCCTTTTTTAAGAATAACAATAGGTTTTGAATAAATAGTAGGTTTTTTGAACATAATAAGATTATCATCAATTACTATAGCTGATTTTTTTTTTGAAAGTTGAGATATATGTATCCAGCCCGTGTTGTTCTCGTGATCTCTAATTTTTCTAAAATTTTCAGATTTTTCCAGAATTAAAACTGGCAAAAATTTTTTTTTATAAAAAATTTTAATTGGATATTTGCGGGAAGGTCCTTGTCTTAAATTAACTTTGTCATATCGTAAAGTTAAAAAATACTCATCTTGAGAAAAACTAGGACTTTGAAATAACAAAGTGCTAAATGCAAATAATATTATTTTTAACATTTATTGATACATTTCGGGTTAGTAAATATCTTTAATTTTCTAAAATCAGTTTTCAGTGCATCAAAAATTAATATTTGGTTATTTAGTTTATCTTTAGAATTTAATATACTTTTTAAAACTTCATTAGCTTGTAAGGATCCCATTATACCTGCAACTGGAGAAAATATTCCATCTACTTGACAATTACTTTCAAGACTTGGAGGGCTAGGCATAAAACATCTGTAACAAGGTCCTTTCTTTTTAAAGTCAAATTTCATAAGTTGGCCGTCAAATTTGCTTATTGCAGAGGTTATTAATACTTTCTTATTTTTTAAACAATAATCGTTAATTAAATATCTTGTCCTAAAATTATCCGTGCCATCACAAATGATTTCAAAATTTTTTAAAATTTTACTGATGTTTTGTTGTGTTATTTTTTTTTCAAAAGGAATAATTTTAATTTTTTTATTAATTTTATTTATTGCCGTTTTTGCTTGTTTTACTTTTGATTTACCAATATCTAAGGTATTAAAGAGTACCTGTCTGTTCAAATTCGAAATTTCAACTTTATCAAAATCTACAATGCCAATTTTACCCACTCCCGATGCAGCTAAGTATGTAAGCAATGGACAACCCAAACCACCTAATCCTACAATAAGTACTTTAGCAGAAAATATCTTTTTTTGTCCCGACAAACCAACTTTTTTTAATACTATTTGTTTTTCAAATCTTTGAAATTGACCAAAATTAGCTTTCATACTTATAACTATTTAGTTCCAGTTGATCCAAATCCACCAGCACCTCTTTCAGTTTTATTTAAATCATCCACTTCTTGTAATTGAGCTTTAACAATAGGACAAATCACGATTTGTGCGATACGAAGTCCTTTTTCAATTTCAAAAGGTTCACTGCCAAGATTGATTAAAATAACTTTTATTTCACCTCTATAATCTGCATCAATTGTACCAGGAGTATTTAACACACTTATCTTGTTTTTAGCCGCTAAACCTGATCTTGGTCTTATCTGTGCCTCAAACCCTTTTGGTATTGATAGAGCTAAACCGGTTGGAATTATTACAGTTTTACCAGGATCAATTACTATATTATCATTTATATTTGCGCCCAAGTCCATACCTGATGAACCGCTTGTTTCATATTTTGGTAAAGAGACTTGCTTAGATAATCTCTTAATTAATACTTTTATCATTTATTAAAAGTTTATCTAGTATTATGTCAGCAATTTTATTAGCGATATAACTCTTTTTATTTTTAGGTATTGAAATAGTTTTACCTTTTTGATCAATTATTGATACTTTATTAAAGTCAGAATTAAAACCTAAGTTTTTTTTAGTAACATCATTTGCAATAATTAAGTCGCAATATTTTTCTTTTATTTTAACCTTCGCATTTTGAATAACTTTTTCTGTTTCAGCACAAAAACCTACTACTATTTTGGGTCTAGCTTTATTGTTTTTGCTTAAAAATTCCAAAATATCTGGATTTTTTTCTAATTTTATAAGATTCATTTTATTGTCATTTTTTTTAATTTTATTTTTACTTTTATTAATTGGTTTGAAGTCGGATACTGCAGCAGTACAAACAGCTATGTCTACTGGTAAAGATCTTTTTACCTCATTCATCATTTCTTTTGCAGAAACAATTCTTTTTACATTTAAATCTTTAGACGGAACTATATTTGATGGACCTGAAATTAACTTTGTGTCAATTCCAAGCTTTTTTAACGCTAAAGCCACTTCATATCCTTGTTTTCCACTCGACTCGTTAGAAATATATCTTACCGGATCTAAATATTCTCTTGTTGGACCTGTAGTAACTAAAGCTTTAAACTTTTTTTTTGCTACTAAATTTTTTCTATCAAAATAATTTTTTAAATAAGAATAGATCTGCCTAGGGCTAGACATTTTTCCCTCACCATACTCACCACAGGCCATTTCACCTTTTTCAGGTCCAATAAAAATATAGCCATAATCCTGTAAAATCCTTAAATTATTTTGGGTAGCTTTATGTAACCACATTCGAACATTCATGGCTGGAACTAAAAGAACATCCTTATTAGATGCCAGCAAAACTGTAGTTGCTAAGTCTTCTGCTCTTCCAATACTTAATTTTGTCATAAAATTAGCGGTAGTTGGCAAAACAATAATCAGATCAGCCCATCTAGATAAAGAAATGTGATCAATTTCAGCTTCACTATTTTTATCGAATATATCTTCGAATGTTTTATCTTTTGTTAAAGTTGTAACTGATAAAGGTGTTACAAATTCTTTTCCACTTTTCGTTAGAATAGTTTTTACACTAACATTATTTTTTTTTAATAATCTTATAAGATCAAGGGCTTTATAAGCAGATATACCACCCCCAATGACAATTAAAATTTTCTTATTTTCAAGCGACATAAATTAATTAAAATACTAATAGAGCAACAATTACAATACTAAAAAAACTAATAATCAAATTGTTTCTAAAATTTTTAATCTTCATTTGCTCAATTTCTAGATTTTTGTTATTACTTAACCCTAAATTTAGTTTTCCCTCAGCCATCAATTGAAGAGCATAATTAGCTTTATCCATTAAATCAGGAAAATCTGGTATTCTTTTAATTATCTCAGCCGAAGTGTTTATTGCAGTATCAAATGTAGATTTAGGGCTTTTAACATCCTTAAGCCAGCTCTCTAAGACTGGTCTAGAAACTTCCCAAATATTAGTTTCAGGGTACAATCTTCTAGCAACCCCTTCAACTACCACCATTGTCTTTTGAAGGAGAAGCAAAGGAGTTTGAGTTTGCATATTAAATTTTTCAGTGATTTCAAAAAGTTGTGCCAATAAATTTCCTCCAGATATATCCTTAATGGATTGACCAAAAATAGGTTCACCTACCGATCTTAGTGCCTGAGCAAACTCCTCTTTAGATGTTTCCTGAGGTACCAGACCGGCTTTAAAATGTACCTCAGCAACTTTTATATAATCTCTTTGAATAAATCCGTACAAAATTTCAGCTAAAAATTTTCTGTTATTTTTGTCTAGCCTCCCCATTATACCAAAATCGACTGGTATTATATTTCCATTCTGATCTACAAATAAATTTCCTTGATGCATATCACCATGGAAAAATCCATCTTTAATGGCTTGTTTCAGAAAGTGCTGAATTAATTTTTCTGCTAATTGTTTTAAATCTACACCATGACTTTTAAGCTTATCAAGTTCTCTTATTGAAACTCCATCGACTTTATCTAATGTAAGAATTCTTTTAGTTGTATAATTCCAATAAATTTTTGGAACATTAAAACCTTCATCATTTTTTGTATTTTCATATAATTCATTTGCTGCAGCAGCTTCGAAGCGTAAATCCATTTCTATATTTGTGATTTCACGAAGAAGGTGAACAACTTCCACTAGTTTTAATCTTTTTGCTTTTGTAAAAGAGTTTTCAACTAAATAAGCAAATAACATTAAAGCATCGAGCTCTTCGTTAAATAACTTTTCAATGTCTGGCCTTAAAATTTTAATTGCAACTTCTTTACTCACATTTTCGTATTTAATTTTTGCTGTATGCACTTGTGCTATCGATGCTGCAGCTATAGGTTCACTAAGATCAACGATATTCTTAAATTGATTATCTCCAATTTCTTTTTTTATAATTTTTTTGGCTTCATAAGTGTTAAAAGCAGGCAGTTTATCTTGTAATTTCTCTAGACTTTTTGCCAACTCATCTCCAATTATATCTGGTCTAGTGGCAAGGAACTGACCTAGTTTAATAAAAGTTGTACCCATTCCTTCAAGTGCTTCACAAAGTTTTTCCCCAGGTTCTAAATCTTTATCTAAAGTTTTTTTGTGCGAACCAATTGAAATGGCACTGAAAAAAAAATTTAATGTTAACGGTAAGCTATATATTTGATTAATAGTATCTACCGCACCTGAGGTAGATAGTTTCCTGGCAATCTTAAATAACTGAAAAACTCTTTTAAACATTTAAATTTTCCACCCAGAATGTATAGCAGATATACCGTTTGATAGATTTCTATATTTGACGTTGGAAAATCCGTGTTTTTTCATTAAATTTTTTAGTTCTTCTTGAGTGTAAAACTCACTAATACTCTTAATCAAATAATCGTATGGTTTTGATGATCCTACAATGTATTTACCGACAAATGGTATTAATTTTGAATACTGCTTATAAAAAAGATTAATAATTTCATTATCTACCTTTGAAAACTCTAAACACATGAATCTACCTCCAGGTTTAAGGACCCTAAACGCTTCTTTTAAAGATAAATTTATATCTGAAACATTTCTAATACCAAAACTAATTGTATAAAAATTAAAAACATTATCTTTAAATGGTAGTTTTTCAGCGTTAGCTTTGTGCCAGGTGATATTTTCAAATTTTTTTAGATTGGATTTACCAACTTGGAACATTTCGCTATTTGGTTCTACACAGGAAATTTTTGACATATTATTAAATCTTTTTGAAAATAGTTTTGCAACATCTCCTGTTCCAGATGCAACGTCTATTAGGGTTTCATTGGGCTGAGGATTCATCCAATCAATTAACTTACTTTTCCAAATACGATGAACTCCAAGTGACATGATATCGTTCATTAAGTCGTATTTCTTATAGACCTGTGCAAATACAGAATTGACTAACTTTTTTTTATTTTGAATACTACTTTTCATAAATAAATTATATGCCAGAATTACCTGAAGTTGAAGTTGTTAAAAAGTCTCTAGATAAAGCAGTGACTAACAAAACTATTAAAAAGGTAAAAATATATGACGGTAATTTAAGATACAAGATCAATAAAATAGAAGCAAGTAAGATTAACGGATTAAAAATTTTAAGAATAAAAAGAAGGTCAAAATATCTAATTTTTTTCTTCAACAAAAATATAGTTATGTTAGTTCATCTTGGCATGACAGGAAAATTTATATTAATTAAAAAGAACAATTATAAACAAAAGACGAGTTTTTATTATGAAATAAATAAAACAAGCAGTAAACATGATAGGTTAGAATTTACATTAACAAATAAACTTCAATTAATTTACAACGATATAAGAAAATTCGGTTTTATTAAATTTTATCTATCTAAAGATTTAAGCAAAAGTTCACATCTAAGTTTATTAGGTCCAGAACCTTTAGAAACCAAATTTAATCTTATATATTTTAAAAAATATTTAGTTGGTAGAAAAAGGTGTATTAAAGATTTATTAATGGATCAGAAATTTGTATCAGGTATTGGCAATATATATGCAAATGAAATTCTTTTTTTAAGCAAGATTTTGCCTAATAGAAAAGTAAGCTCTTTAAAAATTAAAGAATTAAAGAAAATTTTAATATTTACAAAAAAAGTCTTAAAAAAAGCTATATTTTTTGGAGGATCATCGATAAAGGATTTTTCTAACGCGAGCGGCAAAAAAGGAAAATTTCAACAGGTTTTCAATGTTTACGGAAAAATAGGTCATAATTGTTCTAACCCAGATTGCACTGGAGAAATAAAAAAAATTGTAATATCCAACCGAGCAAGCTTTCTTTGTACAAAATGCCAAAAATAATAAAGTTGACCCTATTAATACTGACATATATACAGTTTACAAAACATGCCAAATACAAAATCTGCAATTAGAAGGGTCAGAAGAGTTAAAAAACAGACTCAAATTAATAAAATTAGAAAAAGTAAGTACAAACACGCAATTAAAGAAATGGAATTAATTATAAAATCTAAAAATAAAGAAAAAATTAAAAAATATTATCCTAAATTTCAGTCGATTCTAATGCAGGTTGCTAAGTCAGGTGTAGTGAACAAGAAAACAGCGGCTAGAAAAATTTCTAGAATTTCAAAAAAAATTAAAATTTAAATTAACAATTTTCAGTTGATATTTTTATTAGATATTAGTTTTTAATGAATAAAAACTATATTTAGTTTCTTTTAATAGTTGTAATAATTTTTTTATTTTTTTTCTATCTTGACGTTAATTGTACAACCAAAAAAGATTTTTTTTTAATTACAACCTCCAGATACTTGCAAAATTTTTAAAAACAGCGTTTAAAGGAATTTCTTCAAAAAAAAACTACATGGATAAATACAATACTAAAAAACAAAACGTTTATATTTCCGAAGAAGAAAAAACTTTAGAATGGTCTGAAATACAAGCTGCATTCAAAAAAACTTTTGGTAGTGAAATTTATAATAGCTGGTTGGAAAAAATTTCGTTAGTAAAAGAGTACAACGATTACTTAATACTAAGTGTTCCAACTAGATTTTTTAGAGATTGGATAGTTTCAAGATATTTAGACAAAATTTTAGAACAAGTCAAAAGCTTCAAACTTAGTCTAAATAGAATAGAGTTTAAAATTGTAGAAGAGTCCAAAACTAACGGTGACCCGATAAATAGAACAAACGAGATTAATAAAGTCACAGAAATTAAAGATTCTATTTTAAATTATAACAGGCTCAATCCAAATTTGAATTTTGAGAGCTTTATTCAAGGAAAAAGCAACGATATAGCCTTATCTTATTCAAAAAAAGTATGCGAACACCTTTCAAGATATAACCCATTATACGTATGTGGAGGAGTAGGACTCGGTAAAACCCATTTGTTAAATGCTATCGGTTTAGAGCTTCAATCGGAAAATAATGTCATGTTCATTTCTGCTGAGCGATTCATGTATCATTTCATTAAATCCATTAAAAAAAACGATATGGTAAATTTTAAGGATTTTTTTAGAAAATCGTCAGTTTTTATTATTGATGATATACAATTTATTAGAGGAAAAGAAAGTCTACAGGAGGAGTTCTTCCATACATTCAATAGTCTAGTAGATAAAGGTTCTCAAATTATCATATCGGCAGATAGAACTCCTATGAAACTTGATAGAGTTCAAGAGAGAATTAAATCACGTTTAGCTGGCGGACTAGTAGTTGATATTGATATTCCAGATTTAGAATTAAAAATAAAAATTATAAAAAAAAGGATTATAGAAATGCAGAGTCAGTTTAAAGAAAATATTAACTTAAGTGACGATGTAATTAGCTATATTGCTAATGAAAGCAAAACTAGCATAAGAGAATTAATCGGTATCTTAAATAGAGTCGTAGCTTTTAGTAGAGTTCATAATAAAGATTTAACAATTAATGACTGTAAAAATATATTGAAAGATATTTTCACACAAATAAGAGTTATTACAGTCGATAAAATACAAAATGTTGTATCAAATTACTTTAATATTCAACTAAGTGAAATGCTTTCTCAAAGACGCTCTAGGCCTTTAGCCAGACCAAGACAAATTGCAATGTATCTTGCAAAAAAAATGACAACAAGATCTCTCCCAGAAATCGGTAGAAGATTTGCCAACAGAGATCACACTACAGTCATTCACGCTGTCAAAACTATTACAAGATTGTCTGAGCAAGACGATGAAATGAAAAAAAATATAAATCAAATAAAAAGTCTTTTACAAGAATAATAATAAAGATGCAGTTTATTGTTAAAAGAGATATATTATTAAAATCACTAAATTTTGTTCAGGGCGTAGTTGAAAAAAAAAACACTCTTCCTATTCTTTCTAATGTCTTAATACAATTAAAAGATAATAAATTGTCAATAGTTGCGACTGACTTAGATATAGTTTTTTACGATGAAATAAGCCAAGTAAAGATTTTGAAAGAGGGAAGCACCACAACTTCTGCAGCCATTCTTTACGATATACTTAGAAAAATATCGTCAGACTCAGAATTAAATTTTGACCTAAAGTCAGAGAATAAGTTAAGCCTTAAAAGTGATAACTCTGATTTTAATTTACTTTGTTTGCCAACAGATAATTTTCCTTCATTTGCTGATGAATTTGAAGGTCATGAAATTTCTCTAGACAATAATAGATTTTTGAAACTTCTAAATAAAACTAGAATTGCAATCTCAAACGATGATACAAGACATTACTTAAATGGTATTTTTTTACATTTAACTGAAGGACACGGTAGAAACTTTTTAACAGGAGTGGCTACTGATAGTCATAGACTTTCATCAAGCAGCTTAGAAATTGATAATGCAGAAAATTTTTCGTCCTTAATATTACCTAGAAAAACAGTTTTTCAACTTTGCACTTTACTGGCTGAAACAAATGAAAAAATGTTAATGCAGACAAGTGAGAATAAAGTGAAGTTTACCTTAGGAAAAATGAAATTAATTTCGAAAGTAATTGATGGAAAATTTCCAGATTATAAGAAAGTTGTGCCCACAAAGAACGAAAAATCCTTAACTGTTCCATCTAAAGAATTTATAAGCTCAATAGAGAGAGTAGCAAGCGTTTCTTTGGATAGAAAAGAAGGCGTAAAATTAGTCATTAATAAAGAAAATATCCAACTTTCTGTAAACAGTGCTAGTTCCGGTGAAGGAAATGAAGTAATAAAAGCAAATTTTAACTCTGATAATTTAACCATCAGTTTTAACTCTAAATATTTAATCGATATAGCTTCCGAAATAGAAGATAAAAATTTAAAAATGAATTTAAAAGATTCAGTATCTCCAGTGCTAATAGAAGACTCATCAGATAAAAACAGTTATTATGTAATTATGCCTATGAAAATCTAACTTTTCTAAAATTTACAAATTTTTTTTTATTTTAAGCTAAAAGCATTGGCACACAATCATTTTAAGCAATACAGTCGATCGATCGTTTTATATTAACTTAAAAAAATGCTATAAATAACTATCTAATTTATAACAATGTCAAAAAATTCAGAATTAAAATCAAATCCAACTTATGGTGCGGACTCTATTAAGGTTCTTAAAGGCTTAGATGCTGTGAGAAAAAGACCTGGAATGTACATTGGAGACACTGATGATGGCTCAGGTTTGCACCACATGGTCTTCGAGGTTATCGATAATGCCATTGATGAGGCTTTAGCTGGCCATTGTAAAAATATTAACGTTATAATGAACAAGGATAATACTATTACCGTAGAGGATGATGGTAGAGGAATCCCAGTAGACATGCATAAAACTGAGAAGATTTCTGCTGCAGAAGTTATAATGACCCAGCTGCATGCTGGAGGTAAATTTGATCATGATTCTTATAAAGTATCAGGTGGTCTTCACGGTGTTGGTGTTTCAGTCGTTAACGCATTATCAGAAAAGTTAGAGCTAAATATTTACAGAGACGGCAAAGAATATGCAGTGATTTTTAACGATGGAAATACACTTAAACCTCTGAAACAAATCGGTAAAACAAAAAAAAGGGGGACAAAAATAAATTTTTTACCATCGAAAAAGGTATTTTCATCAACTAAGTTTAGCTCCTCAACAATTGAAAAGCGAATAAGAGAATTAGCGTTCTTAAATAAAGGAATATGTATAAAACTAAATGACCAAACATCTAAAAAAGACAAAGAATTTATTCATAAATATGATGGTGGAATCGTTGAATTTGTAAAACACATTAATAATAAAAAACCAATTTTAGTTAATAAAAATGAGAAAGAGATTTTTAAAAAACCTGTTTATGTCACTGCAACAAAAAATAATGTGGTAGTAGAGTGTTCATTCGAATGGAATGCTGGATATTCAGAAGATGTTTTACCTTTTACAAATAATATTCCTCAAAAAGATGGAGGTACTCACCTTTTGGGTTTCAGAAGTGCATTAACGAGAGTTATCAATAAATATTCAAATGATAGAAATAGCAAAAAAAATAAAATTACTTTATCAGGAGAGGATATAAAAGAGGGATTAACAGCAGTTTTATCTGTAAAAATGCCTGATCCAAAGTTTTCATCTCAAACCAAAGACAAACTAGTCTCATCTGAAATTAGATTAATAGTCGAAAGCATCATTAACGATAAAGTTTCAACTTGGTTTGATCAAAATCCATCAATAGCTAAGACAGTATTAGAAAAGATAACTCAAGCAGCAATGGCAAGAGACGTTGCAAGAAAAGCAAGAGATAGCGTCAGAAGAAAAGGAACTTTTGAACTATCGGGGTTACCTGGTAAGCTTGCTGACTGCCAAATACAAAGAAGAGAGGGTACTGAATTATTTATAGTTGAGGGGGATTCAGCCGGTGGATCTGCGAAACAGGGCAGAGTACGTGAATATCAAGCAGTTTTACCTTTAAGGGGTAAGATTTTAAACACTTATGTGAACGGCAAATCTAATGGAAATGATCATGACACTAAAGCTCTTTCTAAAATGATGTCTTCAAACGAAATTGTAACTTTAATTAATGCTCTTGGTACAGGATCTAAAGATTTTAATATTGAAAATTTAAGATACGAAAAAATTATTATTATGACAGATGCTGATGTTGATGGATCACATATTAGAACCTTACTACTAACATTTTTTAATAATCATCCTTTTAATCAATTAATTGAAAACGGTAATATTTATTTAGCGCAACCTCCCCTGTTTAAAGTAACAAAGTCTAACAAAAGTATTTACATAAAAGATGAAAAAGAACTTGAAGAATATATGTTAAAAAACTTAGGTAAGAGTGATAAGAAATTTAAAAAAGGTACAAATGAATATAAAAAATTTTTACAAGAACAAAGAGAAAAGCTTTCTATTCAAAGATTTAAAGGATTAGGTGAAATGAATCCAGAGGAACTATGGGAAACTACATTGAATCCAGAAAATCGAACTATGTTAAAAGTTCAATATAGTAAGGGTACTAAAGAAAAATCTAAAGAAGATCAAAAAATGATAGAAATCCTTATGGGAGACGAAGTAGCACCAAGGAAAGACTTTATTACAAGTAACGCATTAGATGTTACAAACCTAGATATTTAAAAGATAATGAATTTTTCTACTCTCTTCAGGTTGAGAGAAAATCTTAATTTAGATAGAAAAACACTAGTTATTTTAAGATGGATAGCAATTATAGGACAATTAACGGCTATTAATTTAGTATATTTTTATCTTAAATTAGATTTTCCAGTTATAATTACATATTCAATTTTATTTTTAGGAATATTAACTAATATCTACCTACAGTTTGCTATAAGATCCGTCATTTTGAAGGATTTAAATGCCAGTATATTTTTAATATACGATCTGTTACAGCTGTCGGCATTGCTCTATTTGACGGGTGGTATTTCAAATCCATTTTCTATTTTAATGATTGTGCCAGCTATAGTTTCA
>MDTG01145961.1_pt1 | contig 20092 bp, 16 predicted proteins | sample 811421 | NCBI WGS metagenome assembly MDTG01 (sample SAMN05326645, study PRJNA326480) | marine metagenome | isolation source: seawater | place: Pacific Ocean: South East | collected 2011
GTCGAAGAACTTCGACGTGCTGCGTGAGGAAATGGGCCTTGCCGACCGCGCCACCTTCGTGGTCGACCCGGACGGCGTGATCCAGATCATGGAAATCACCTGCGAAGGCGTTGGCCGCAATGCCAACGAACTGACCCGCAAGATCAAGGCCGCTCAGTACGTTCGCGAGAACCCCGGCCAGGTCTGCCCGGCCGCCTGGGAAGAAGGCAGCGACACGCTGGCTCCCTCGCTCGACCTCGTCGGCAAGATCTAAGGGTCCTTGAAGACCGCAATATACTGATTGCGGGCAGGTCGGCCCCCCCGCCTGCCCGCATCCTTCCCGAACCACTAATCTGGCTCGGGTCGCGAAGAGGCCCGGAGCGTTCCCCCCCCTCCCCCCTGCTCCGGGCCTCCAACGTTTCAACCATCCCCTTTGAAGGAGACACCAATGCTCGACGCCACGATGACGCAGCAGCTCAAGGCCTATCTTGAGAACTTGCGCGAGCCGATCGAACTCGTCGCCTCGCTGGGCGATGACGACAAGAGCGGCCAGACCCGCGAGCTGCTGAAAGAGATTTCCGGCTTGAGCGACAAGGTCTCGGCCAGCTTCGACGGCACCGACAAGCGCAAGCCCAGCTTCATCATCCGCCGCGCCAGCGATGCCACCAAGTGGGTGCGCTTTGCCGGCCTGCCGATGGGGCACGAGTTCACCTCGCTGGTGCTGGCCCTGCTGTGGGCCGGCGGCCACCCGCCCAAGGTGGAGCAGGAGGTGATCGACCAGATCGCCGCGCTGGAGGAAGATCTCGAATTCGAGATGTATTTCTCGCTGTCCTGCCACAACTGCCCGGACGTGGTGCAGGCCCTTACCCTGATGGCGCTGGTCAACCCGCGCATCACGGCAACCCTGATCGAGGGCGGCACGTTCAAGGACGAAGTCGACGCGCGCGACGTGATGGCCGTGCCCGCGACCTTCCTCAACGGCGAGCCGTTCTACAACGGCAAGATGAGCCTCGAAGAAGTGCTGGCCAAGGTCGACACCGGCGCCAGCGACAAGGCCGCGACCAAGCTTTCCGCCAAGGACCCGTTCGAGGTGCTGGTGGTGGGCGGCGGCCCCGGCGGCGTGGCCGCGTCCATCTACACCGCGCGCAAGGGGTTCCGCACCGGCATCGCGGCCGAACGCTTCGGCGGCCAGCTCAACGATACGCTGGGCATCGAGAACCTGCCCGGCACCGAGTACACCGAAGGCCCCAGGCTGACGGCGGACCTGGAACGCCAGGTGAAGGCGCAGGAATCGATCGACCTGATGAACCTCGCCACGGCGAAGCGCCTGGTTCCGGCCGACCGCCCCGGCGGCATGCACGAATTGCACCTGGAAAATGGCGGCGTGCTGAAGGCGCGCAGCCTGATCCTCTCCACCGGCGCCCGCTGGCGTGCGCTGGGCGTGCCGGGAGAGCAGGAATATCGCAACAAGGGCGTGGCCTACTGCCCGCACTGCGACGGCCCGCTGTTCAAGGGCAAGCGCGTGGCCGTGATCGGCGGCGGCAATTCCGGCGTGGAAGCCGCGATCGACCTTGCCGGCATCGTCGGCCACGTGACGCTGGTGGAATTCGACACCAAGCTGCGCGCCGACCAGGTGCTGCAGGACAAGCTTCGCTCCATGTCGAACGTGGACATCCTGGTGAACGCGCAGACGACCGAAATCACCGGCGCCGACGGCAAGGTGAACGGCCTGGTCTACAAGGACCGCGCATCGGGCGAGGAGAAGACCGTCGAACTCGAGGGCGTGTTCGTGCAGATCGGCCTGGTTCCCAACACCGAATGGCTGGCGGAAAGCGGCATCGAACTCTCGCAGCACGGCGAAGTCGTGATCGATTCCAAGGGCGCAACCAACCTGCCCGGCGTATTCGCGGCGGGCGACTGCACCACCGTGCCCTACAAGCAGATCGTGGTGGCGATGGGCGCAGGTTCCAAGGCGGCGCTGTCTGCCTTCGATTACCTGATCCGCAACGAATCCGTCGAGGAACTCGTCGCGGCCTGATCGATCGATCACAGACCTGACACGACCCGGACCCGTCGCTGCCATCCGCAGCGGCGGGTTCTTTCGTATCGGCTCGCCTCTGCAACGCCCCAGCGACTGAACATGAAAAGCGATCAATGCCTACCAACTTATCAATTAGACTGATTATAGGATCAGGCGCATCTTCCTCGCATTGAAGACTCGATCATCTGCGAGAGGAGAAACACGATGGACGCAAAGACTGGTTCAATTTCGGGTGGCTGCCCGTTCCACGGCGATGCCGGCACGCGCAGCCTGCTGGGCCGCACCAACAAGGACTGGTGGCCGGACCAGCTCGAACTCGGCATTCTCAAGGAAAACGGTCGTCGTGCCGATCCCCACGACGAGGATTTCGACTACGCCGAAGCGTTCAACACGGTCGACTACAAGGCGCTGAAGTCCGACCTGACGGACCTGATGACCGACAGCAAGGAATGGTGGCCCGCCGACTATGGCCACTACGGCCCGTTCATGATCCGCATGGCCTGGCACGCAGCCGGGACCTATCGCACCAGCGACGGTCGCGGCGGTGCCTCCAGCGGTCAGCAGCGCTTCGCTCCGCTCAACTCCTGGCCCGACAACGGCAACCTCGACAAGGCCCGTCGCCTGCTGTGGCCGATCAAGCAGAAGTACGGCAAGAACGTCAGCTGGGCCGACCTGTTCGTCCTCGCCGGCAATGTCGCCATCGAGAGCATGGGCGGCCCGACCTTCGGCTTCGGCGGCGGTCGCAAGGACGTCTACGAGCCCGAAATGGTCTACTGGGGCACCGAGGAAGAATGGGTCAACGAAGGCGTCGAGACCCGCATCATCCCCGACGAAGGCAAGGCGCTGGAAACCCCGCTCGCGGCGATCCAGATGGGCCTCATCTACGTCAATCCGGAGGGTCCGGGCGGTAATCCGCACGACGATGAAGGCATGGCCCGCGACATGCGCGAAACCTTCGCCCGCATGGCCATGAACGACGAGGAAACCGTCGCCCTGACCGCAGGTGGCCACACCTTCGGCAAGTGCCACGGCGCCGTTCCGGCCGACCAGCTCAGCGGCTCTCCCGAGAGCGAGGCGCTGGAACTGATGGGCTTTGGCTGGGCCACCGATCCCGAGCAGATCGAGAAGGGCCACATCACCACCTCGGGCATCGAAGGGGCGTGGACCAACACGCCGAACCACTGGTCGGAAAACTACTTCCGCCTGCTGTTCGATTATGACTACGAACTGGTCCAATCGCCGGCCGGGGCCAACCAGTGGCAGCCGATCAACCAGAAGGAAGAGGACATGGCGCCCGACGCCCGCGATCCTTCCAAGAAGGTGCCGACGATGATGACCACGGCGGACATGCAGCTGAAGCGCGACCCGGAATATCGCAAGATCTCCGAGCGTTTCCGCAAGGATCCCAAGGCCTTCGAGGATGCCTTCGCCCGCGCATGGTTCAAGCTGACCCACCGCGACATGGGCCCGAAGGTTCGTTACATGGGCCCCGAAGTGCCGGAAGAAGACCTGATCTGGCAGGACCCGGTACCCGCCGGCACAACGCCTTCCGACAGCGATGTGTCCGCCTTCAAGTCCAAGGTGCTCGATAGCGGCCTGACCGTTGCCGAACTGGTGAAGGCGGCATGGGCCTCGGCCTCCACCTATCGCAATTCGGACCATCGAGGCGGTGCCAACGGTGCCCGCGTGCGCCTGGCCCCGCAGAAGGACTGGGCGGTCAACGATCCGGAAGAACTGTCCAAGGTTCTCTCCAAGCTCGACGAGATTCGCGGCAACCTTTCGATGGCAGATGCCATCGTGCTGGCAGGCGCTGCGGCGATCGAGAAGGCGGCGAAGGACGGTGGCCACACGGTCAGCGTCGATGTCACCACCGGCCGCGGCGATGCCACGGACGAGCAGACCGATGCCGAGAGCTTCGAGCCGCTCGAGCCCTTCGCCGATGGTTTCCGCAACTACCTGAAGACCAAGATGACGGTGAAGACCGAGGAGCTGCTGGTCGATCGCGCCCACCTACTGGGCCTCTCGATCCCCGAGATGACCGCGCTGGTAGGCGGGATGCGCGCTCTCGGCGCTGTCAGCCACCATGCGGCGCACGGCGACAGGATCGGCGTTCTCACGGATCGTCCGGGCACCTTGTCGAACGACTTCTTCGTCAACCTGCTCGACATGGGCACCAAGTGGAAGACAGTGGAAGACAGCGGTGACGAGGAATACGTCGGCACCGACCGCGCGACGGGTGAGGAAAAGTGGCATGCCACCCGCACCGATCTCGTGTTCGGCTCCAACTCGCAGCTGCGCGCGATCTCGGAAGTGTTCGCCGAGAACGGCGGCGAGGCGAAGTTCATCGAGACCTTCGTATCCGCATGGACGAAGGTGATGGACGCGGACCGTTTCGATATCCGCTGCGCCAAGTACCACAAGTAAGACCCCCAGGGGTCGAGACCCCCCGAGCCATCCCCCCACGAGGCTCGCAGAGAAGACCCCCGGCAGCGATGCCGGGGGTCTTTTCGTTTTCTCTCAACCCCTGATCGGAAATATCGCATGTTTGCCGCAGCTTAATCGGAACCCGCCGACAATCCGGGCCGTAGTCTCCAGACCCCCCAAAGGAGATTCCCATGGCCGACCGCAACAGCACACCCCCCACCACCACCGATGCCGGCATCCCGGTGCAAAGCGACGAGCACTCGCTGACGGTCGGCCCCGATGGCCCCATCGTGCTGCACGATCACTACCTGATAGAGCAGATGGCCGTGTTCAACCGCATCAACATTCCCGAACGCCGCCCTCATGCCAAGGGTTCGGGCGCCTTCGGCCATTTCGAAGTCACCAATCCGGAGATAAGGAAATACACCCGTGCCAAGGTCTTCCAGCCCGGCGCGAAAACCGATGTCGGCATGCGCTTCTCGACCGTCGCAGGCGAACGCGGCAGCCCCGACACCTGGCGCGACCCGCGCGGTTTCGCGGTGAAGTTCTACACCGAGGACGGCAATTTCGACATGGTCGGCAACAACACGCCGATCTTCTTCGTGCGCGACCCGATGAAGTTCCAGCATTTCATCAACTCGCAGAAGCGCCGCGCCGACAACGGCTTGCGCGATCACGACATGATGTGGGATTTCTGGACCCTGTCGCCCGAGAGCGCGCACCAAGTTGCCTACCTGATGGGCGATCGCGGCGTGCCGAAGAACTGGCGCGAGATGAACGGCTATTCCAGCCACACCTACATGCTGGTGAACGAGGAAGGCGAGAAGTTCTGGGTGAAGTTCCACTTCCACACCAACGTGGGCGACGAGGGCGGCAACGCCCACTTCACGCAGGACGAGGCGGTGGAGAAGGCCGGGACCGACCCCGACTATCACCGCGCGGACCTGTTCAATGCCATCGCCAACGGCAATCCGCCGAGCTGGACGCTGAAGTTCCAGATCATGCCGTACGAGGATGCGAAGACATATCGCTACAACCCGTTCGATCTCACCAAGGTCTGGCTGCATGAAGACTATCCGCTGATCGAGGTCGGCACGCTAACGCTCGATCGCAATCCCACCGACTGGCATACCGAGATCGAACAGCTTGCGTTCGAAGTGAACAACATGGTGCCCGGCATCGGCCTCTCGCCCGACAAGATGCTGCTGGCCCGCGGGTTTTCCTATGCCGATGCGCACCGCGCGCGGCTGGGCGTCAATTACAAGCAGATCCCGGTCAACAAGCCGCAGTGTCCGGTCCATTCCTATTCGCAGGGCGGTTCCATGCGGGTCGAGAAATCCGAAGACCCGGTCTACGCGCCCAATTCGTATGGCGGGGCGTCGCCGCAGCCCGAACTGGTGGGCGAAGCCGGGCACTGGCAGGCGGATGGCGACATGGTCCGTTCGGCCTACACCTTACGCGAATGTGACGACGACTGGTCGCAGGCGCGCATGCTGGTGATGGACGTGATGGACGACGACGCCCGCGACCGGTTCGTTTCCAACGTATCCGGCCACCTTGCCAAGGACGTCAGCGAACCCGTGCTGGTGCGCGCGTTCGAATACTGGCGCAACGTAGACAAGGGCCTGGGCGACCGCATCGAGAAATCGACCCGCGACATGATCGGCGGCAAGTCGGACAAGGAAGGCATGGGCAGCGCGGAAAGCACGCACCGAGAGGACGTGCCCGAACCGGCGGAGTAACTTCGCCGACACGGCGCGGCGGCGAGCGTTATCGGCGCCGCCGCAGCACGAGGTACAGCGCACCCTCGCCCCCGTGGCGGCGGTGCGCGTTCCTTATGGCGGCAATATCGGATGCGTGGGCCCCAGCTGCCAGCCAGTCGAGGATCTTCGCGCGGATCGCCCCGCGCTTCTCCCCCCGGTCGGCCGCGGCGACCTGCCGCGGCTTGCCCGTCACCACCAGCACCAGACGCGCGCCCATGGCCTTGGCCTGCGTCAGCCCGCTATCGAGCCGGTGATAGGCCTGGTCGAGGTTGTGGCCATGCAGGTCGAGCGTGAAATCGGGGGGCATGTCCGCCCGGCCCAGGCGACGCTCCCAGTGCGAATCGAGGCCGGGCGACGGGATCGGCGCAGGGGTCGGTTTCGGAGCCGCGAGCGGCACGGCCGGTTGGCGCTGCACCAGCTTTTTCGGTTTCGCGACGGGCCGCGGCGGTTCTGGCGGCGCTTTCGCAGCTTCCTTGCGGGGCGGATTGCGATGCAGCGGCTTCACCGTTGCCGCCACCTTGTTCCACAGCGCGGATTCCTCGGGCGAAAGGCCGCGCGGTGCCCGGCTCATAGCCCCAGCCTGCGGGCAGAAGCCGTGGGCACAAGCACCACGGCCTGCCCGCGACTGCTCATGTCGCCGGCCACCGCACGCGCACGTTCGCCCGCGCCCCAGAAGGTGTCGAAGCGATTGGCTCCCTTGATCGCGCCGCCGGTATCCTGCGCCACCCACAGTCCGTCGGCCTCGTTACGGTCCAGATCGAGAAATACGGGCGCGCCGTAGGGCACGAAGTTCGGGTCAACCGCCACGGAATTTTCCGCCGTCACCGGCACGCCGATGGAGCCCAGGGGCCCCGTTTCGTCCAGCAAGCGGAAGAACACCCAGCTCTCGTTCTCGCGCATCAGCGCCGCGCCTGACGCCGGGTTCTCGCGAATATACTGCATGATGCCCTGCATCGAACTTGCATATTGGCCCGGCCCGTCACCCAGCAGGCCGCGCTGCCGCATCAGGGCTCCGATGGCGGTGTAGGCCTGCCCGTTCTGCCCGGCATAACCGATCCGCAACACCTCGCCTTCCGGGCTGATGAGCTGGCCGCTGCCCTGGATCTGAAGGAAGAAGAGTTCCACCGACTCCGCCGCCCAGCCGATTTCCATATCCCGGTCTGCCAGCGCGCCGTCCTCTATCTCGGCGCGGGTGTAGTATTCGACGCAGCGTCCGTCCGGTAGGCGGCGGGACAGCGGCGCGCGTCCCTCGCGCTCGCTTTCAGGCGTGTCCTCGCGCCAGCACCGCTCCAGGTCGTCCGGCAGGCCATAGACCGGCACGTCGAAACCGGGGCGGCGCGTGCGACTGCCCGCGATCTGCGGCTCGAAATAGCCGGTGGCGAAGCCCTGTCCGTCGCCCACCACGACGGGCGTGAAATTCTCGGCAAAGAAACGGCGCGCGTCGTTACGCGGCCAGGTGGCGGCGGCATCGCAGGGCGCAGCCCAGTCCTGCAATTGCGTCAGGCCGGAGACGTCCTCGCGCTGCTGCGGCACGTGGCAACTGGCGACGAAGGCATCGAGCGCGTGGCTCGCGTCAACGTCGCGCACAGGCAGGCTGGCCAGCGACGGTCCGGCAGATACGCCGAGGATCGCCGCGTTGGGGGCGACCGGCACCGGCTGTTCCCCCGCGTCCTCGGGAATGACGCGCGAACAGCCTGCCAGCAGGGCAAGCGTCGCTATGCAGGGAAGGAGGCGCGTCGGTGTCACGCGCCGGGCCGCTATCAGCCCTGGTCGGTCTCGTCGAGGAGCCACTGCGGATCGTCGCTGCGAATATCGCGGCTGAAGGTCCAGATGTCGCGGCTTTCCACGGCATCGTCCAGCGATCCGGCCACCAGATTGCCGTCCTTGTCGTAGCTGACGCTGGCGATGTCGGACACGAAGCGCACGGCGATGCGGGCGATCTTGCCGTCCAGCTGGGCCGAATAGACAGTCACGTCCTCAACCCGGATCAGGCGGTTGTCCATCTTGATCCCGGCTTCCTCACGCTCGTCGATAACGGCGGCGAAGCTTTCGTAGACATCGTCGTCGCACAGTTCGCGAAGCTCTTCCTTGTCGCCGCGCCAGAAGGCCTCCAGCACGATTTCATAGGCGGAGCGTGCGCCTTCGAGGAAGCTGAGCAGGGCAAAGCTGCGGTCTGCGGTGGAAATTTCGCGCAGACCACGCTCGATCGCGGGCGGGAACCCGGCCAGGGCGCGCTCCGCCTGCGGGTTCTCGGCATTGCCCTGCTGCGGCACGGGCCGCGGCTGCGACTGCTCGTCCCCCCGGTCGAACCGGTTGGTGGGGATGATCTCTTCTTCATGCTCTGCCCGCCGGCCAAGCACCGAATAGAGGCGCATGCCGAGGAAGGCGGCAATCATGGCGAGGATGACGATTTCTACAATCACGCAATTTTCCCATTCCGCTTGCGGAGTCTACAAGCGTCGCAAGCTGTATAACCTATTGTGGCCGAGATAGGCACCAATATCAAATGAACAACCGTGCCTTAAGGCACCCTGACGCCGGCAGGCCGCCATTCGTCCATCCCATTGCGGGCGGCGGCAAGGGGTGATAGGCGCGCGCGCAGTTCCTGTCCCGCGCGGTTTTTACCGCGCCCAGCATCATCGAAAGACGAAAGACCATGGCCGACGAAGGCGACGTCCTCAAGAACCTCGATCCCGCAGCCGCCCCGAACGGTGACGACAATGCACCCGTGGCCGGCATCATCTCGCAGTACGTGAAGGACCTCTCGGTCGAGAACCCCAATGCGCCCGCCGCCTACCGCTGGCAGGATGCGCCGAAGATGGACGTGCAGTTCAACATCGGCGCGCAGGCCGCGAGCGAGGACGTGACCGAGGTGGAACTGAAGATCACCGTCACGGCCAAGATGGAGCAGGGCACCGCCTACATCATCGATCTCGCCTATTGCGGCCTGGTGGGCCTGCGCAACATGAACGAGGCGCAGAGCCACGCCTTCATCTATGCCGAAGCCCCGCGCATCCTGTTCCCCTTCGCCCGCCGCGTGGTGTCGGATGCCATCCGCGATGCCGGTTTTGCCCCGCTGATGCTCGATCCCATCGACTTCAACGGCCTCTACATCCAGCGCATGCAGCAGAAGCGCGCCGAAGAAGGCCAGGGCGGCGCCGCTCCGGCAGCGGGCGCTCCTGCGGGCGACGAAGGCTGAACCACTTAACAAGGCGGGCGGTCAGAACATGAGCCTGCTCAAGAACGTCGGGACGATCGGCTCGCTTACGATGGTGAGCCGGGTGGCGGGCATGGCGCGCGAGATGATCTTCTCGCGCGTGCTCGGCGCGAATGGCGTGACCGATGCCTGGTTCCAGGCGTTCATCATTCCCAACGTCTTCCGCCGCCTGTTCGCGGAAGGCGCGTTCTCGGCCGCTTTCGTGCCGATGTTTTCAAAGCGCCTGCACGGCGAGGGCGGCATCGACGAGGCGCGCAGCTTCTCGAACGACGTGCTCAGCGTGTTCCTGCCGGTGCTGATCGGCCTGTGCGCGGTGATGATGGTGGCCATGCCGCTGGTGATCATGCTGCTGGGCGATGGCGACGCCGACGCGGCGACTTTCGCGATGGAAGTCGATTTCGCACGGATCATGTTCCCCTACATCGTGCTGGTCAGCCTGGTGACGCTGTTTACCGGGATGCTGAACTCGGTCAGCCGCTTTGCGCCCGGCGCAAGCTTCCCGATCATCCTCAACCTCGTGCTGATCGCCAGCCTGCTGGGCGGCGAGTACGCGATGAACACGCTGGGCGCGACGCTGGTGGAGGTCGCCTATGCGCAGGCCTGGGCCGTAACGGTGGGCGGCATGATCCAGCTCGCCTGGCTCTATTACTGGACCCGCGTCGAGGGGTTTCGCCCGAAGCTGCTGTGGCCGCGCATCACGCCGGAGGTAAAGCGCCTCTCCATCATCGCCCTGCCCGCGGCGATCGGCGGCGGGGCCTACCAGATCAACACGCTGGTGCAGCTCTACTTCCTGAACCAGCTCGAAAGCGGTTCGGTCAGTTACATGAACTATGCCGACCGGCTGAACCAGTTGCCGCTGGGAATCATCGGGATTGCCCTGTCCACCGCCATCCTGCCGACCCTGTCCAAGTTCGTCGGCGCGAACAACCGCGAGGGGACGGACCGCATCCAGTCCGACGCGATCGAGCTCGCCATGCTGCTGACGATCCCTGCCGCCGTGGCGCTGGCGATCTGCGCGGTGCCGTTCGTGACGATGATCTTCCAGGGCGGACGCTTCGATGCAGCAGACGCGGCCATGACCGGCAACGTGCTCGCCGCACTGGTGCTGGGCCTGCCAGCCTATGTGCTGGTGAAAGTGCTGGTCCCGAACTTCTACGCCCGGTCCGACACGCGCACGCCGGTCTATGCCGCATTCATCTCGCTGTTCGTGTTCGTGGCGCTGAATGTCGCTTTCCTGACGCGCTACGGCGTGGCCGGCGTGGCCTTTGCCAGCGTGATCGGCGCGTGGATCAACGTCGGCTTCCTCTATGCCGTGCTGGTGAAGCGCGACTATTACACCATCCCGCTGGCGCTGGTGGGCCGCATCGCGCGCCAGCTTGTCGCCGCCGCCGCCATGGGCGCTGCCTTGTGGTTCGCCCGTGACCTGCTAACCGGCTGGTTCGACGCCGGCCTGCTGGCACGACTGGGCGCACTGCTTGCGCTCGTGCTGTGCTCGGCCATCGTCTATTTCGGCGTCGCCTTCGCGGTCGGCGCCATCGATCGCCAGCGTATCGCTGCACTTACGAAGAAAAGAGAGCCCTGAGTATCATGATCGTCGTTTCGGGAATCCAGCCCACCGGGAACCTGCACCTTGGCAACTACCTCGGCGCAATCCGCAACTGGGTGAAGATGCAGGACGAGATGGACGGCGACTCAAGGTGCATGTTCTTCCTCGCTGATCTGCACGCGATCAGCATGCCGCACGACCCGGCGGAGCTGAAATCGAACACGCTGGAAATGGCCGCCGCGCTGGTGGCCTGCGGGCTCGATCCTGCGCGCAGCGTGCTGTTCAACCAGGCGCAAGTGCCCGCCCATGCGGAACTGCAATGGCTGCTGATGGGCACGGCCCGCATGGGCTGGCTCAACCGCATGACGCAATGGAAGGACAAGGCGGGCAAGAACCGCGAGGGGCAGTCCGTCGCGCTGTTCGGCTACCCCGTGCTGCAGGCCGCCGACGTGCTGCTGTACCAGGCCACCCACGTGCCCGTGGGCGAGGACCAGAAGCAACACCTCGAACTGGCCCGCGACATCGCGCAGAAGTTCAACAACGATTTCGCGAGCGAGGACAATCCCGTCTTCACCCTTCCCGAGCCGTTCATCCCGCCAAAGGCTGCGCGCATCATGAGCCTTCGCGATGGCTCCAAGAAGATGTCCAAGTCGGACGTTTCGGAAATGAGCCGCATCGAACTGGCGGACGATGCCGACACCATGGCGCAGAAGGTGAAGAAGGCGAAGACCGATCCCGAACCGCTGCCGAGCGAGATCGAGGGACTGGCCGAGCGGCCCGAGGCGCTGAACCTCGTCACCATCTATGCGGCACTGGCGGAAACCACGCCCGAAGCCGTGCTGGCGGATCACGGCGGTCAGGGCTTCGGCCAGTTCAAGCCCGCGCTGGCGGAAAAGATGGTCGAGGTGCTCGGCCCGATTCGCGATCGCTTCGTGGAGCTGAAGGAAGACCGCGAGGAACTGGATGCCATCCTTGCCCGCGGTGCGGCCAAGGCCCGCGAATTCAGCACGCCGACCCTGGATGCAGCCTACAAGGCGCTGGGGCTGGTGCGCGGCTGAATCCCGCCGATTTTCGGGCAATCTCACTGAATTTGCTGGGTTTTCCGTGTTCCGCGGTTAAACCGCGGTTCACTCTGTCCTTGCTATTGCACCAATCATCGCAGAAATTCCTGCGCGCTGGAGCTGAGGAGCCTCGCACGCAGCCAAGATGATTGAGAGAGTCGCCATGATGAAATCCCTGTTCAACCTCAAAGGTGCCCGAAAGACGGCTAGGTGGGCGGTAGTGCCCGCCCTCGCGCTGGGTCTGGCCGCATGCGCCACGCCTTTCCGCGCCGACGTGTCGCGCTTCGAAAGCCAGCTGCCGGCACCGCAGGGCCAGAGCTTCTACGTGCTGGCCGACGATCCTGCCCTGGCAGGCGGCCTCGAATTCGCGCTCTACGCCGATCACGTCGAAGCCGAGATGGCGGAGCTTGGCTATGTCCAGGCTGCCTCGCCCGAAGAGGCCACCTTGCTGGTGCGCTTCGATTATGGCGTCGACCAGGGCCGCGAGCGTATCCGCTCCAGCGGCTTCGGCTACGGCTACCGCGATCCGTTCTACAGCCCGTGGCGCAGCTATGCCCGCCCGGTGGCGTTCCGCGACCGCGACGGCAATGTCCGCGTCGCCTACGTGCGTGACCGCGCATGGGGCTTCGGCTGGCACGATCCGTTCTTCGGCGGCCCGGATATCGACAGCTACACCGTCTATACCAGCGGCATCGACCTGAAGATCGACGACGCGGCAACGGGTGAGCGCCTGTTCGAAGGCAAGGCCGAAGCGGCCTCGCGCTCCGATCGTTTGCAGTACCTTGTGCCCAATCTGATCGAGGCGATGTTCACCGACTTCCCCGGCAATTTGGGCGAAACCGTGCGTATCTCGATCGCGCCGGAAGACCAGCCGGTACGCGACGAACGTTAAGCGCCGGACAATCGGACAACGGAGAAAGGCGGGACCGCAAGGTGCCCGCCTTTTTCTTTGCATCGAGCGCGAAGAGCCACCGGGTTGGCCTGTCCGGTCTCGCAGAAGACGGGCGAATTTCCTGCTTTGTTTCCGGACCTTGCGCGCGTAACATTGCAGCGCGAAACTTGGGGGTCGGGATGGGGAAGTTCTGGATTCTTGCCGGGGTCTGCGCTGCGCTGACCGCCATTTCACCTCCCGCTGCGGCGCAGTCGCGCGTCCTTGCACCGATCGACGACTGGGACTGGGGGAAGACCGGCGAATATTGCGGCCTCGTCCGCAATTTCGGCGAGACCGAAAGCCCGCTACGCATGGTGATCTATTCGTACGGTCCGCAGGGCAATTACCGGATCGTGCTGAGCGGCGCCGACCTGCCTCGAAACAACGATGCCGTGGAGCGGGGCCGCGCTGCCTTCGGCGATGCCGGAGACCTTGAGGACCTGCACGTGATCGTCGGCAAACGGGGCGAGGATGGCGAGATCGCGCTACAGGCGAACAGGCGCAGCGGCCTCAGCCTTGCCCTCACGTGGTCCGCCTCCGACCGTGAAACGGAAGTTACCATCCCGCTCGATCCGCTCGCCACAAGCTTCACGATCGCAACTCCCCGGATGGAGCCGCTCACTCTGGAAATAGGTCCGATGCAATCGGCCCTCGCCGATCTGGCGACATGCGAGGGCCAGTTGCTAAATGACTGGGGCCTCGACGTTGCCGATGCGGCTGAAGTTGCGACGCCCGCTTCCGTAACCAATCCGCTGCCCCTCATTCGCCAGCTTCGCCTGCCGCCCTCAATCGTCATCAATCGTCGCAGCCAGATTATCAATTTACGCCTCGTTATCGACGATGACGGAGAGTTGGCAGATTGCGCGCTGCAAGCTCCCAATTTCGGCGAGGACGTTGCCGACGACATGTGCCGTGTCCTTGCCCGGGAGGGCGAGTTCATGCCCGCGCGCAGACGCACCGGCGAGGCCGTGCCCAGCCTGCTGCGCGTCTCCTACATGATGATAATCTACGACTGACCCGCGCCTAGAGCGCGCCGTGCCCGCCCGTGGAGCCGAAGCCGCCCTCGCCGCGCGCGGTGGCATCGAGGTCGTCCACCTCTTCCCATTCCGCCAGCGTGACCGGTGCCAGGACGAGCTGCGCGATCCGGTCGCCGCGCTGGATGGGGAAACTGTCGTCTGACAGGTTGGCGAGGATGATTTTCAGCTCGCCGCGATAGTCGCTGTCGATGGTGCCGGGAGAATTGGGCACGGTGATGCCGTGCTTCAGCGCAAGGCCGGATCTGGGCCGAACCTGGATCTCGTAGCCTTCGGGAATCGCCACCGAAAAGCCCGTCGCCACGGCATGCCGCGCGCCGGGTCGCAGGACAACGTCCTCTGCCGAAACCACGTCCATGCCGGCGGCACCGGAAGTGGCATAGGCGGGCAGGTCCAGCCCCTGCCCGTGAGGCAGGCGTTTCAGTTTTACAGGAATGTGCTCAGGCATCGACGGTAAGTTTCTCGGCTACTTCCTGGATGAGTTTGGTTGCCACATCCTGCTTGGTCATCGGGTCCCAATGCTCGACCTTGCCTTCCTTGACGAGGTGCACGGTGTTGTTGTCCCCGCCCATCACATCGCCGGAAACATCGTTCGCCACGATCCAGTCGACGCCCTTGCTCTTGCGCTTCTTGCGGGCGTTCTCGATCACGTCATTTGTCTCTGCGGCAAAGCCGATCAGCAGTTCGGGCCGCTTGGGATTGGCGGCAACGCTGGCGAGGATATCGGGGTTCTCGGCCAGCACCAGCGCGGGGGGCGCGGCGCCGCGCTTCTTGATCTTGATGCCGTTGTATTCCTTCGTGCGCCAGTCGGCGACGGCGGCGGCCATGATGGCGGCATCCACCGGCAACGCCTCGCGCACGGCGCGCGCCATTTCCTCGGCGCTTTCCACGTCGATCCGCTCCACGCCCAGCGGCGTGCGCAGGTGGACAGGGCCGGTGACCAGCGTCACCCGCGCACCGGCAGCCGCGGCGGCGGCGGCTATGGCAAAGCCCTGCTTGCCGCTGGAACGGTTGGCGAGATAGCGCACCGGGTCGATCGGCTCGTGCGTCGGCCCGGCAGTGACGAGCACGTGCTTGCCGTAAAGCGGGCGGTGCTCGATATCTTCCTCGAAACCGGGCTGTCCTGCCAGCGGGTCGAAAGTGTCGATGGGGTCGAGTTCGGGCGATTGCACGTGGCCCGGCTCCAGCGGATTTACCGGCGCGGCGGCTTCCTCCCCCTCGAACGGCTGCGGCGCTTCCTGGCGCGCGTTCACCTCGTGGTTGATCGCCTCGCGGTCGGTCGGCGGGGCGGCCTTGGCCTTGCCCTTGGTCGCCATCAGGTGCTCTGCGCCGGTATAGTCGGGCTCCTCCGGCAGGTCGGAACCGGCCCAGGCGACTTCGCCTTCCAGTTCCTCGTAACCTTCTTCCTCGCCGTCGTAGGTGACTTCGTCGTCCTCGATCCGGCGCGGGGTGGAGCGCGGGATGATGCTGGCGAGCATCCCGGCCAGGCCGCCCGGCTTGTCGCTGCCGAAATCGCTGTCGTCCTCGTAGTCTTCCTCTTCCGCGCCCGCTTCCACGGCGCGCAGGTAATCCTCTATGTCCTGTCCCACGATGCCGGGGTCGAGGCCCAGCATGTCGGCGATTTCCAGCCACACCATTTCGGGTTCGGGCAGACGACCGGGGCCGAATTCGCCGCAGGCCATCGCGCCCTCGTCCGGCGTCATCACGCGCACGCCGCTCTCGCGCAGCATCTCGATGTTGCGCTGCGTGGCGGGATGCTCCCACATCTTCACGTTCATCGCGGGCACGGTGAGCACGGGCTTGTCGGTGGCGAGGATCAGCGTGGTGGCCAGATCGTCGGCAATGCCGGCGTTCATCTTGGCCATAAGGTCCGCCGTTGCGGGGCAGACTACAACAAGGTCAGCTTCGCGCGAAAGCTGGATGTGGCCGATCTCGGCCTCGTTCTTGAGGTCCCACAGCGAGGTGTGGACCTGGTTGCCAGACAGCGCGGCCAGCGCCATGGGCGTGACGAATTGCGCCCCCCCGTTGGTGAGGACGCAGTTCGTCTCGCCCCCGCCCTTGGCAATCAGGCGGACGAGTTCGCACGACTTGTAGGCAGCGATGCCGCCGCCCACCACAAGCAGGATTCTAGGACTGGTCGACTGTCCCTCCTGTTCCAAAACATCAATCCGCTGCTCAAGCATCGGTTCTCAAGGCCCGCTAATAGTCCAAGCACGCCCTTTCGCAAATCTTGGTTAAGGTTGCCTTTCCTTTGCGCGACAAGCTTTTCCCAAAAGTTCGCCCAGCGCGCGCGGCGCGAAGGCGAGGCCCGCGACATAGGCGGGCAGGGTGAGTTGCACCCAGTAAAAATTCTCCGGGCGCGCGAACAGCGCCATCGCGGTGAAGAAACCGGCAAACCACAGCACGGCGAAGAGGCCCATGCGCCCGCCCAGTCCAAGCCAGCCGACAAATGGCAGGATTGCGAGCGGCGCGGCCAGCGCGGTGGGCAGCACCAGCAGCGCCGTGAGGCGGGAGAGCGCCATCAGCGGCAGGGCCAGCCCCGCCATCACGTCCCACCCCTGCGATGCCGGATCGCCCAAAGCGCGGCGCATTTCGACGTAGTGATAGTGCAGGCCCATCATGGCGGCGAACAGCACCAGCAAGGCCACCAGGGCCGCCACTTCGCGCCGGCGCCGCTCGAACACGGCAAAGGCCAGCCACAGCAGCACGAAGGCCACGGCCAGCTCGCGCACGGCAACGGCCAGGGCCGCCGCCAGCAGGCTGGGCCACCACCGCTGCGGCGAATACAAGGCGAAAGCCAGCGTCAGCAGAAGCCCTGCCAGCAATTCATGGATCAGCCCCGCCTGCGGCACCGCCAGCGCCGCGCCGCCGACGGCGAGCAGCACCAGCGCGCCGATCCGCTCCGCCATCGGCATGGTGCCCGGCAGCTTCTGGTGCAGCATCAGCACGCAGCCGAGCAGCAGCACCGCGCCCAGCATCCTTACGCCGTCCACGCCGATGGAGCGGTGGAGCCACGCCAGCGTCGGCAGGCGCACGGTGACGAAGGGGCGCGTGGGGTAATTGCCCGCCCGCTGCTCTTCCATCGCCACGCCGTAATAGGGTTCGCCCGCCGTCACGCGCTGCGAAATGCGGGCGTAGAGTGCGAGATCGCCCTTTGAGGGGTCGGCCACCTCGTCGGCGGCGCTCGCCTCCACTCGCGCGCTTTCGGCTTCGTCCACCGGCGCTACCGCCACCGCGCTCCACGCCATCAGCGCGGCCAGCAGGGCGAGCAGCGCAATCGCGCCCCAGCGCGGCAGGCGCGCCAGCGGGCGGCCGAGGCTATCCCACCAGATGAGCGGATTGGTCATGCCGTGTGTCTGGACCGGGAATGCCCGGCGCTCAACTGCACCGGGAGAATTTCCCCAAGGCTTAGGCGATCAGACCCGCCGCGATCACACCCCATGTCGCCGCGCCGCCGATAGCGGCAGCCGCTACATAGCCCAACCAGCCGCGCTGCCCGGCCTCGGCCCGGCGACGGCGGCGTTCCCACAGCAGTTCGACCTCGGGCAGCGGCGGCGGTTCGGGCGCGCCGCCCTTGGCCGGGTAGCGATCCTCTATCCGGCGCACGAGATCGGGCAGGCGCAGCAGCGTCTCGAAATCGTTACGAATACGATCGGCGATGGCGGCTTCGGGGCCAAGCTCGTCGCGTATCCAGCTGCGCACATAGGGGGCGGAAACGTCCCACATGTTGATCTGCGGATGGAGCTGGGTGGCAATGCCTTCCACCATCACCATGGTCTTTTGCAGCAGCAGCAGGTGCGGCTGCGTCTGCATGTCGAAATCGCGGGTGATTGCGAACAGCCCGTCGAGCATCTGGCCCACCGAAAGCTCGCTCACCGGCTTGCCGCGCATGGGTTCGCCCACGGCGCGCAGCGCGGTCGCGAATTCGTCCACCGAGTGATAGCTCGGCACGTACTGCGCCTCGAAGTGGATTTCGGCCACGCGCTTGTAGTTGCCGGTGATCAGGCCGTAGAGGATTTCGGCCAGCCATTGCCGCGCGCGGCGGTCTATCCGCCCCATGATGCCGAAATCGATGGCGACGATGGTGCCGTCGGCTTTCACGAACAGGTTGCCCTGGTGCATGTCGGCGTGGAAGAATCCCCCGCTGATCGCCTGCGTCAGGAACGCCAGCACCAGCCTGCGCGCAAGATCGGGCAGGTCGTGCCCGGCTTCGATCAGGTCCTGCGTACGGCTGATCTTGACCCCGTCGACCCATTCGATGGTCAGCACCCGGCCATTGGTGCGATCCCAGTCGATGGCGGGGATTTCGTAGCCGTGCACGCCGCGCATCTCGTCGGCGAGTTCGGAGGCGGAGGCCGCCTCGCGCCGGAAATCCAGCTCCGAATTGCTCCAGCGCTTGAAGTTGGCGATGGTGAGGCGCGGGCGCAGGCGCTTGGCCTCTCCGCCCATGGCTTCGAGGTGCGCCGCCGCCCATTCGTAGGTGGCGATGTCCTGCTCGAACTTCTCGCGGATACCGGGGCGCAGAACCTTGATGGCGACGGTGCGCCCGTCGGTGGTGACGCCCTTGTGAACCTGCGCGATGGAGGCAGCGCCTACGGGCTCGGGATCGACCTCTGCAAAGATATCTTCCAGCGGCCGCTCGAAACTGTCCTCGATCTGCTTGCGGATCGCGGCGAAGGGCACGGGCGGCAGGCTGTCCTGCAGGCTGAGAAGGTTCTTCGCCGCCTCGTCGCCCACCAGATCGGGCCGGGTGGCCAGCGTCTGCCCCAGCTTGATTGCCGCGGGGCCGATCTCGCGGAACGCGCCGGCGTAGTCGGGCTCGGCGGGCTGGATCGTACCGAAACGGGCGATGCGGCACAGCCGCATGACGGGGCCGGGCGTGTTGGGATCGCGCTCGATCCCGCGCAGCGCGCCGTGCCGCGCGAGGATGCGGCCCCATTTGAGGAGCCGCCAGATATGCGTCGAGGGGCGCGTCACCGCGTCAGGCTTTCCAGCCCGAATGGATGTTCACCGCGCCGCCGAGGATCTTCTCCACCCGCGTGCGCACGAAGCCTGCCCGGCGGATCATCGCCTCGAACTCGGGCGGTTTGGGGAAGCGGCGGATCGATTCGGCGAGGTAGCGGTAGCTTTCCTCGTCGCCCGCAATGGCCTTGCCGATCTTGGGCATCAGCTTGTGCGAATAGAGATCGTAGACTTCCTTGAAGCCCGACCATTCGGTGGTGCTGAATTCCATGCAGTAGAACCGCCCGCCGTATTTCAGCACGCGGTGCGCCTCTGCCAGCGCCTTGTCGATATGCGTCACGTTCCGGATGCCGAAGACGATGGTGTAGGCGTCAAACTGCTTATCCGGGTAGGTCAGCGCCTCGGCGTTCTGGCAGGACCAGCTCAGGCCATCGATGCCGCGCTCCATCGCGCGCTCGATGCCGACGTCCAGCATGTCCTGGTTGATATCGGCCACCACCACTTCGGCACCCTTGTTCGTCAGGCGAAAGGCGATGTCGCCGGTGCCGCCCGCCATGTCGAGAATCGCCTCGCCCGGCTGCGGCTTCACGCGGCGCACGAACTGGTCCTTCCAAAGCCGGTGCATCCCGCCCGACATGGCATCGTTCATGATGTCGTACTTGCGCGCGACATTGGAGAAGACAGCGCCCACGCGCTGGGTCTTCTCTTCCGGGGCGACATCTTCGTAACCGAAGGAGACGGTGTCGGGTTTTGGCTCGCTCATGCCGGTGCACTTAGGGGCAATTGCCCGCGGCGCAAAGGGTGTTAAAGGGTCAGGCCATGCCGGAACTTCCCGAGGTAGAGACAACCGTGCGCGGCCTGGCGCGCTTTCTCGATGGCGCGCGGATAGAGCGCGTCACGCTGGGGCGGCCCGATATGCGCTTCCCCTTCCCCGCCGGTCTCGGCCAGTCGCTGACGGGTGCGCGTGTCCTCTCGCTGGGCAGGCGGGCCAAATACGGCCTTATCGATACCGACCGCGAACAGACGATGATCTTCCACCTCGGCATGAGCGGGCGCTGGCGAATCGACCCGGAGGAACCGGACCGGCACGATCACCTCCTGCTGGAAACGGCGGACCACCGCTTCGCGCTCAAC
>MDTG01330101.1_pt1 | contig 20089 bp, 23 predicted proteins | sample 811421 | NCBI WGS metagenome assembly MDTG01 (sample SAMN05326645, study PRJNA326480) | marine metagenome | isolation source: seawater | place: Pacific Ocean: South East | collected 2011
CGAACAAAATTTCTTTTTTTAAATATTTGATGCAATTATTTATCTCTGATTGTAAAGGACGGTTTGATGGCGGAAAGCATTTTACTACGTTTGTTATACAATACCCAATACTCGTAGAACTACCACCCTCAGATAATCTGAATCCCTTTTCCTCTAAACACTGATTCAAAAACTTTCCGGCATAATCTCCATTGAACGGCAAACCTGTAGCGTTTGCTCCATGTAGTCCTGGTGCTAACCCCAGTATTAATAGTCCCGTTTTTCTAAGGCCATGTGCAACCACAGGATTGTTATGGTAGGTTGGAAATTTAACAGTATTCTCTTTTCTTAACATTACCAATCGCTTACAGTCTATACACTCTAATTTTGAAGCCATTACACAACCGTTTATTTTTTTAACTCTTTTTTCAAACCGGAAATTTTTTTTAACCCGGGGGGTACAGTTGAGATAGGATAATCGTTTAAAATTTTAAGAACTCCTGACCTATCGTTGCAAATTAACAGAGAATCGCAGCCAGCGGAGAAAGCAATGTCCACTAAGTCCAATAATCCCGATTCTATTTTTACTCCTTGCATTGATAAGTCGTCACAAAAAATAACTCCCTTAAAATTAAGCTTTTTCCTTAAAACATCAACAAGCCAAAACTTGGACAAACTTGCCGGACTCAAATCACATTTTTCATAGACAACATGAGATGCCATGACTGACGATACTACATTTAACGTACCAATCAGATATTTATACGGATAAATATCCTTTTTAAGGATTGGTTCAAGTTGCCTCTCATCTCTTGCGAAAGTGTTATGAGAATCCTCCTTAGCCCAACCGTGTCCAGGGAAATGTTTAACACAGTTTTTTAATCCAAAATCCCTTAATCCAGTTATGATCCCCAAACACAGAATCGCAACTAACTCGGGATCGGAGGAGATAGCACGATCACCAATTACATCACTCCGGCCCCAATTAAGATCCAAACATGGAGTAAAACTAAGATCCACACCGATTGGAACTAGCTCTTTTGCTATTGTTGCACCATGGGAGTAAGCTTTCGCTAATGCTTCTGATACAGTTTTTTTTGTAAATCCTCTCTCTACAATGATATTACCAATAGCGCTAGGCGCTTCAAGGGAGGTAAAGCCTGTTTTAAACCGTTGTACTCTGCCACCTTCATGGTCTACTGTAATCAATAATTCTCTACCTCTTGTACACCCATGAATATCGTTTATTAACCGAAAAATCTGATCCTTTGACACAAAATTTTTCGAAAAAAGTATCACACCACCCACTAGAGGATGATTTAAAACCTCCTTATCTTCGGAACTTAGTTCATGTCCGCATATATCAATTATCAATGGACCAAGATTCACAAGGCTAACCCTCTATTATTGCTATTGCCTGAGCAAAATTTTTTTCATCAGTTAAAGAGATATGAATTTTTTTATATTTCGGAGGTGTCGAGGATTTTTTTAAAGTAAGAATTTCTACATAAGGCTTGCCCAGATTGTCATTAGATATTTCAATAGATTTTAAAGAAAGTCTACCGCGTAACCCGGTACCAAAGGCCTTAGAAACAGCTTCCTTCGCAGCAAATCGTTTTGCCAGAAACCTATTCGCCTTTTCATGGGATCTTACGGGCGAAAATAGGATATTCTCGTAAATGCCCAACTCCTTCTGTGCAAGAATTCGTTTAACAAACTTTGTGGGATATTTATTATTTAAATTATTAATTCTAGTAATGTCAACGAGATCAATCCCTATTCCCAAGATCATCGTTCAGCCTCCCTTAATAATCTCTTCATTTCTTTAACAGCTTCTCTCATTCCAACAAAAACCGATCGCGAAATAATAGCGTGGCCAATATGTAGCTCCCGTAATCCTTCAATGGCGGCAACGTGCTGAACATTAAAATAATTTAGTGCGTGACCAGCGTTGAACCTCATACCTAATTTTCTAATCTCCTCACCTGCATTCTTAATCTTCTCCAATTCTGATTGTACTTCTATGGATGATTTGTCTCTTCCCTGGCTGTAAAATACATGAGCATATGGACCTGTGTGAATTTCGCAAACTTGAGATCCTATGTTTTCAGCCGCCCTTATTTGCTCTTTATTAGCATCTACAAAAACACTAACCATTATTCCTTTTTGAAGAAGCTTTTTTACCATTTTCTTTAGATTTTTTTCCTGGCTTACTATGTCCAGCCCACCTTCAGTAGTAACCTCATTTCTTCCCTCAGGCACAAACATCACCATCTCAGGGGTCACATCAAGAGCAAACTCTAATAGCTCTTCAGTGGGTGCCATTTCCAAATTTAATTTTATCTGCGTGTGCGTTCTTAATCGTTCCACATCAGCGTCTTGAATATGTCTTCTATCCTCTCTTAGATGCACTGTTATTCCGTCTGCACCTCCTAAATGTGCTTCAACGGCAGCCCATATCGGGTCAGGCTCAAATGTTTGTCTTGCCTCTCTTAAAGTCGCGACATGATCTATATTTACCCCTAGCTCTAACATACTATTTTTTTATTCCTTTCGAAAATTCGTTAATTTCTCTCATTATACGCCTTGACTTTAACTCGACTGAATTAAGCTGGCCATTTAATAAAAATCTCAATAGGCTTTTTAGTCTCATCCAATATTTTTTATTTTGAAAAATCTTAACCCACTGATTAAAGTCAAAAGTCAACATTTTTAGTATTTTTAACAAGTCAGATCCAATCGGAAAATAATCGTAACCAATAGTATACCCACGATTATGAATATCAATTTCTGAAACTACTCCGTGCTCAGGAGTTAGGTACAAATGATTTTTTCCAGAAATTATATACTCAGAAAAATCTGGAAATACTCCTATTTCCTTTAACATAGCAAACTCAAATCTTCTAAGGTGAACTTCTTGTAATTCAGGTAGCAATGCTAAACTTTTTAATGTTGACTCGTAAGCAGAGAATAATACTTTAAATGGGTCATTTTTTTGGACAAGCTTTAAAATCAACTCATTAATATAAAATCCAGTAAATAGTTGCTCTCCAGCTAGTTTTTTCTCTCCTCTTTCGTCCCATTCTGCAGACATTAGTGACCGAAGCTCACCTTTTTTACTATACCTGATCAGAATCCTATTGAATGGTATCAATAGCCCCCTCAAGTTGGAAGTTGCCCTCCTCGCACCTTTTGCAACCGCTGAAACTCTGCCCTCTTTCTCAGTGAAAAACTCTACTATTAAACTAGACTCTCGCCAATGATAAGTATGTAAAACGAATGAAGAATGGAAAATCACACTAAGTAATACCCATGTGATTGAGAAAAGAAGGATTCTTGTTCCAACAGGTCATAAGTTTGACCCATAAAGAAAGATGAATGTTAGTTCCAAGAATAATTTTCAATTCTTTCGTAGACCGGAGTCTAATAGCTTTTAATTTTCGCCCTCCTTCTCCAATAATCATAGGTTTATGGCTCAGTTTACTTGTAAAAATAGTTGCTTCAATAATTGTACATGAGGATCTGGCATAGCCCTTTTGCAACTTTGTAACCTCAACAGCAATATTGTAGTGCAGCTCATCTCCAACACAATTAATTATATTTTTTCTTATAATCTCAGAAATCCTAAAATAAAGATTTTGATCTGTTATCAATGTGTTCTCAAATAAGGGTTCCCCCACTGGTAAATAAGTTTTAATTATTTTAACTAGTAATTCAAGTTGATAACTTTTCTTAACTGAAATAGGAAGAATATTAACGGGCTTAAATTTTTCCAGTTCTGGCACAATCTTGTACATTGCTTCCTTGTCGGAAACACTTTTTATTTTATCTATTTTATTGAGAGCAATTATCAGCGGAACATCCTCTGGCATATTTGATAAAATTTTAAGATCGTCAGAAAACAAAGTCTTTGCTTCCAATACAACAATGTTTGCACTAGTGTAAATAACGTTTGAAAATGCTATCTTTTTTAAACGTTTATTGAGAAGGAGCTTATTTTTAAAATCAATTCCTGGATTATCTATAAATGCAATTTGGTAATCTTGTGAGGATAAAATACCGAGAACGGGGCTTCTGGTAGTTTGCTTTTTCCTAGTAACAATACTAACCGGTTCCCCAATTATCCTATTCATTAAACTAGACTTTCCAACATTTGGACGTCCTGCTATGCCAACGTAGCCCGTTAAGAAATTGTCATTTTTCTTTACCATTTTGTTATCAGCGGGTTTTTATAATTTCTAAAAAACGGATTTTATCCAACATGGATTTGGCAGCATACTGTTCAGCGCCTTTGATTGAAGAGCTTTTCCCCCTACTCACAATTCTTTTTATTCTTTTTTCAGGACTTACACAAACGTTGACGCTAGATTCCACCTCATAGAAAGGGGCATGTTCAGGTCCGGACACTTTGAGCACAGAATATATTGGAAGGTCTACCCCATATTTTTGCATTAATTCCTGCAATTCTCCTTTTGAATCCCGTATGTCAATTTGCGACAAGTTAACGTTCTTTAGTAAAACCTTACGGTATAGGTTTATAATAACATCGCTGGCTGCAGTAAAACCACCGTCTAAGCTTATGGCGCCAAAAATGGCCTCTAACGAATCAGCGACGACTGAATCCTTCAATATCCCATTATTTGATTTTAATGCGGTACCTACATACAGGTATCTATCCAGTGAAATAAAACGAGCAACCTTTACTAATGCAGTTTGGTTAACAAGATTTGACCTGACTCTCGACAACTGACCTTCGTTAAAGGTATTTCCTTCTTTAAAAACTAAGGTGGTAATTGTTAGGTTTAGAACACTATCCCCTAAAAATTCTAGCTTTTCGTTATTGTCTTTTGAGAAACTTTTGTGGGTAAGCGCCCTCTTTAAAAGTTGACGTTTCTCAAAATTAAACTGAATTTTTTTTTGTAATTCTGCAAAATCTTCGTCAGTCATTAAAAATAACAATCAACTAATTTATAAAACCGAGCCGATCAAAATTGCCATCTAAGATATCATATATGTTGAACCATATAAATACGGCTTTGCCTACGAGGTTACCTTCCGGCACAAAACCCCAATATCTACTGTCGCTACTGTTATCCCTATTGTCCCCCAATACAAAATAATGTCGTTCCGGAACAATGCACGATATCCCATTCGTAATCTTTTTACAACTGTTGTTAAAAATTTTCTCATCAAAGTAAAAATCTATAACTCCCATGTCATTCAAAACTCTGTAACTTCTACCTTCAAAGGTCTCTTCAAACTGGTTGGAAACTTTAAATGTAGACGAGTCGAGATAGTCTACTGTTCTAGCTTTTGTTATATCTTCGTCATTTACCTTTAACCGTTTATTTTTGTACTCGACAACATCACCAGGTAACGCTACGATACGTTTAATATAATCGAGAGATGTGTCTCTGGGCCACCGAAAAACAGCAACATCGCCCCTTTTAGGGACTTTATTTTCCATAAATTGAAAATCGATTATCGGTAGTTTAACCCCGTATTCGTATTTGTTTACTAAAATCAAATCGCCAATTCTAAGAGTTGGGATCATTGACCCCGACGGGATATTAAAAGGTTCAAATAGGAAAGACCTGATGACGAATACTACTAGAATGATCGGAAAAAAACCGGCGGTATATTCAAGAAAAATAGGTCTATCCTCTGTTTCTTCTCTAAATTTCCGAAAGTATATTTTGTCAGCAAGCCAAAATAGTCCGGTGACTACCAAAAGCAAAAATATCAAAACTTCAAAATCCACTTTACTTTCCCTCGGACTTTAAAATTGCCAAAAAAGCTTCTTGCGGGACTTCAACTGAACCAACTTGTTTCATTCGCTTTTTTCCTTGTTTCTGTCTCTCTAGCAACTTTCTTTTTCTCGTAATATCCCCGCCGTAACATTTAGCTAACACATTTTTCCGCAGGGCTTTAACATTCTCTCTCGCTATGATATTAGACCCAATCGCTGCCTGAATAGCGACATCAAACATTTGCCGCGGAATGAGCTCCTTAAGCTTAGCAGCAAGTTGTCTTCCCTTGTAAAGCGAATTAGTTCTGTGTACTATTGCAGATAAGGTATCTACCTTATCACCATTTATCAGTACATCCAATTTAACAACGTCCGAAGGATCATATCTCACAAGTTCATACTCCATCGAGGCATAACCTCGAGAGATAGATTTTAATTTATCAAAAAAATCGACAACTACCTCATTCATAGGCACCTCATATTCGACACTCACCTGTCTACCCAAATAAGTGAGATTTTTTTGGATTCCTCTCCTAGAAGTACAGAGCGTAATAACAGCACCGAGGTAATCTTGGGGTACCATTATAATTAAATTTGCGATTGGCTCTCTAATCTCAGAAATCTTTCCTGCGTCCGGCATCTCCGTCGGATTATCAATATGAATTTCATTACCATTGTGATCGATAACTTGATAAATAACCGTCGGAGCCGTTGTGATTAATTCTATGCTGTATTCTCTTTCTAAACGTTCCTGCACTATTTCCATATGCAGCAAACCTAGGAACCCACAGCGAAATCCGAATCCTAATGCCTGGGATACTTCAGGCTCGAACTGAAGTGAGCTATCGTTTAACGCAAGTTTTTCGAGAGCATCTCTCAGTGATTCATAATCTTTGCTTATTACTGGATATAGACCTGCGTATACCTGAGCTTTTACGGATTTGAACCCAGCTAAAGGATTTTCTGCAGGCCTTTCAACAGAAGTTATTGTGTCCCCAACCCGCGCGCTCGAAATTTCCTTGATCCCGGCAATTATAAATCCAACTTCCCCAACCTGTAACTTTTTCCTCTCATTTGCCTTAGGAGTGAAAACTCCCAGTTTGTCAACGACATGCTGTTTCCCACTACCCATAAATCTTATCCGCGATTTCGCACAAATTACGCCGCTAAATATACGCACAAGCATAACCACCCCAACATAGCTGTCAAACCAGGAATCTACGATTTGGGCTTGCAACGGTGCATTAAGATCTCCTGCAGGGGGAGGAACCCTGTCTATGATAGCCTCAAGAAGTTTATCTATCCCCTCACCTGTCTTTGCACTTACCGATAAGGCTTCTTTACCATCAATTCCTATTGCTTCCTCAATTTCCTCCAGGACGCCCTCTCTATTAGCTGAGGGGAGATCTATTTTGTTTAAAACGGGAAGAACCTCTAACCCTAATTCCGTTGCGGTATAACAATTCGCAACCGTTTGAGCTTCAACACCTTGTGAAGCATCAACTACAAGTAAGGCCCCTTCACACGCAGCTAATGACCTACTAACTTCGTAAGAAAAATCTACATGGCCCGGGGTGTCAATTAAATTCAGCGTGTAACTTTGCCCATTTTTTGATTTAAAAGACAGGGTAGCGGTCTGCGCTTTTATAGTAATTCCCCTCTCTCTTTCGATGGACATGGAGTCCAACACCTGATCGTTCATATCGCGGTCAGCAAGACCGCCACAAAACTGAATTAACCTATCGGCTAACGTGCTTTTGCCATGATCAATATGAGCAATTATTGAAAAATTTCTTATATCTTCCAAATGCTTTTTATGGTTTTACCGGTACGAATAATGCCTCAGCACCTCGTCTAACTAAAAAAACTAACACCTTCCCTCGGTTAATCCTACCCACCGCAGTTTTAAATTGAGAGACCGACCCAACGTTTTTATTGTTGACTGATGTAATAACATCACCAGTAAGTAAACCTGCTCCTCTAGAGACACCCTCTGAGGACGATATCACAACTCCTCCTTCAATGTTAAGTGTTTGCGCTATTTTTTCCGGCAATTCTGCTACGCTTAACCCGAGCCAACTAAATGCGGTCGATTGAGGTTTTTTCTTCGGTTGGGGCCTGGTGGCATTTGTGGCAACTACAGCTGATGTCGCGAGTTCTTCAACAACTACCGACAACCTCTTTTCTTTACCTGCTCTCCACAACGTTATAACCGCTTTGGTTCCAGGTTTCGTACTGCCAACGGTTCGCGGTAGATCAGAAACTCTTTTTATCTCTCTTCCGTCAAAGTAAAGCACTATATCCCCTGGCTTTATTCCCGCCTTGGCAGACGGACCATCGGGATCAACACTTCGCACAAGAGCTCCGCCCGAAGCAGGAAAATCCAGCGCATCTGCAACGTCCTTGCTGACCTCACCAATCATTACACCGATACGTCCCCTAACAACCTTTCCTGATTTCTTAAGTTGCGCGGCTATCAGCTCTGCCTCGTCGATCGGTATAGCAAATGATATACCCATAAATCCACCAGTGCGACTGTATATCTGGGAATTAATACCGATTACCTCACCTTTCAAATTTATCAGCGGACCACCCGAGTTACCAGGGTTTACGGCTACGTCGGTTTGAATAAAAGGCAAGTAATCGCCCGTGTCTCGGCCCAACGCACTAACTATGCCGGCAGTCACTGTGTTCGCTAATCCAAAGGGAGACCCAATGGCAAGAACCCACTCACCGACCTGTAAATTTGCAGGATCACCTAACTTGAGGTATGGAAATTTTTTCCCCTTAATCTTCAACAATGCAACGTCAGTCCTTTGGTCGGACCCGATAATTTCCGCAAAAAACTCTTTTCTATCAGCCATTGTTACAATAACTTTGCCTGCTCCTGCAACAACGTGGTGGTTAGATAATACAAACCCGTCAGGGGAAATAATAAATCCACTTCCAACACCTCTAGGTTGTGGTCCTCCGGGCGGTCCTTGCCTCCGGGGAGACCTTCTCTGTTGATCATCTCCCGGCGGGAAAAAACGCTTAAAAAACTCATACATTGGATCATTTTCATCTAGCTGAGGCACACCAGGAACACCAGGTACGTAGTTTCCATTATTTCCATCACTCGTGGTTCTGATATTAACAACCGCCGGGCTGGAATCTCTAACGAGTTCGGTAAAATCCGGCAAACCACGAGCAGACGCTTTGGACAACCCTATCGCGACTAGCGGAGCAATCAACAAAGCTAAAACTGACTTATTTAAACTCAAGCTAAGACCATTCATAACAGACTCCTAATTCTAGTGTCTAACGAACAACAGAGTTGTTGAAAAAAAATTGAACAGTTTCCTTTGGGACGCAGCCGAAACTAATTACCGACCTGTTTGATACAATCCCACTTTTGAATGAGGAACAACCCTTCGTCCAATTACCTACTCTAAAATACATATTTGATTCTCGCTCGTAGAAAGCAACCAACGAAACGTGAGCAACGCCATCCGAAAATAGACAGTGATTTTGGTTATATTCGGAACCGGAATCCATTCCTGATCGGTGAAATTTAGAATCAAAACAATTTACAAGCTTAAACCCCTTCACAGGTTCATTATAAAAAAAATTTTCTATCCCATTCTTGTAACGAGAAACATAAAATTTTCGCCACGCTTTCCTATTAGGAATAGCGCTATCCATATCAATGTTTGAGGAGCCAATATTGAGACTTGTGAATGCCTCCCGTTTTATGACAGAACCTGTACTATCAATGTATTCAACAGACACAGGTAGAGATGACTTCGCGTCTATCCATAATCTGAGCTTCCATCTCAAGGTATCTGTGGGCACTATTTCGTAAGCTAACGTTTCCAACTTAACGATAACCGAATCCAATTCGGGTTTTCTTGAAAACACATAATAATTAGTTATGTGCGAAGGATCACCCGAGAAAATGTTGGGAAATCCAGCTCGGCTAATCTTGCTAATCATAACTACTTTCTTGGAGGGAAGGTACTGTTCTAAGGTATTGTCAGAATAAATTTCAACGACATGATTTTTTTTCAGTGAAACAACTTTGCGTTTTATCGCGCCGTCAGCTACTCCCTGAGAAATGTTACTCATTCTCCTTGCTGCCCCAGAGGTTTCAAAAAGCGCTGTCCCCGTGAACGTTTCCCTTAATCCTGCTGTTTGAATCTTTTCTATCAACTGGAGCACATGAGGTTTTGTCAAGGCATTGCCCTCCCCAGCAGTCGCAACCGATAGATTAAACATACCAATAGCCCCGAGAACAAGACCTAGAAACAATTTGGCGCAGTCAAGGCGATCAACAACACAGCATATTCCCAGGGGTACAGAGAATGAAATCTTGAGTGTCATAGTTAACAAATATCTGAGGAACCAGAGAGTCTCTGGTGAATCATTATTAGTTCGTCAACAAATACCTCCGAAATATCACAATCTGATTCAATCTGTTCTGAGGAATTCAGGACCGCCACAGATGGGATCCCGCTCTCGACATAAAAGTTATCCACATCGTCGTACTTAAAACTATTTACCACATTGTGAGATGAAAAACCTAATACAAAAACGATAGCCACGCTGGCGAATTGATAAGCACCCGTTTTAGGCGATGAAAACAAGTTGCGTAAATAACTTACGATTGACCTATATCCAAATCGCTCGGATAAGTTTTGACCGGCTGACTTGCTGAGGACTGTTGTTTCTATTTCCTTTTTCACTCTCGCTGATACATCTCCTGCCAAAAACTCGGACCCACCTCTCATAGAATCCCCTATAATTGCGTAGGTGTTCCAATCATCCCGGTTCATCTCCTTTGGGAATACCTTATCTGAATCGCCGTCGAATAGCCGCGATAGTAGCTCTTTATCAGTTTGCTTGGTCATTGCACTTTCTCTCAAAAATAATCATTAGTGTATTTTTACCACCTCTTATTACCCTGAGTGTCTAAGAGGGGTCGAAGTTCCTGAGCAATTGCTTCCCTAGCCCTAAAAATTCTTGACCTAACCGTTCCGATTGGACAATTCATAACTTCCGCTATTTCTTCATAGCTTAAACCATCCATTTCGCGAAGAATTACTGCCGTGCTCAGTTCTTCTGGAAGTTTGTTCACAGCCTTATTCACAGCTTCAGCGATTTGCAGACCAGCCATGTTACCCTCAGGGCTCTCATGGGAAACAGCATCTATACCATCAAAAGATTCAGAATCCTCATTTTTTACTAATTCGCTTAGAGTAATTGGTCTTTTACCCTTAGAAAACAGATGATTTTTAGCAGTGTTAACCGCAATTCGATAGAGCCAGGTGTAGAAAGCGCTATCCCCTCTAAACTGTTGTATTGCCCTAAAAGCTTTAATAAAGCACTCTTGCGCTACATCCTCAACCTCAGATGTGTTTTTGATAAGTCTTGAAATTAAACGAAATACCCTTCTCTGATACTTAAGAACTAGTAAATCGAAGGCGCGCAAATCTCCCCTTTTTGCCCTATCAACTAATTCCTGATCAGACTCCGAAGTTGTCACAAATCCACACCAATTTTTTTAAATATCAACGAACCGTTGGTACCACCAAACCCGAAGTTATTTTTTAAGGCAAAATAGATTTTTTTGCTTCTGGCCTCTTTCGGACAATAATCTAAGTCACATTCATCATCGGGAAACTCCAGATTTATTGTCGGTGGAATGATATCGTTGAAAACGCTAAGGACTGTAAACACTGACTCTAACCCTCCTGCACCTCCTAATAAATGGCCAGTCATAGATTTTGTTGAACTGACGATTATTTCCTTCGTGCAAGACTGGAATGTACGCTTAATAGCGTAGGTCTCATTCTTATCACCTAGCGGAGTGGATGTACCGTGCGCGTTTATATATCCGATTTTTGAAGGATTTATTTTTGCATCAATCAATGCTGCTTCCATACACTTGCTTGCCCCTTCCTTATCCGGAGCAGTCATGTGAAACGCGTCACCACTCATACCAAACCCAACAACCTCCGCATAAATTTTTGCGTTTCTTTTCACGGCACTGTCATAAGATTCTAAAAACATTACTCCAGCTCCTTCGCCGAGCACAAACCCGTCTCGCAATTTATCGAAGGGCCTTGAGGCACCCTCTGGTTCACAGTCACGCGTTGAGAGAGCTCTAGCTGCAGCAAAACCACCGATACCCAGAGGAGATACAGTGGACTCCGATCCTCCCGCTAACATTGCCTCTGCATCCCCCATCTGGATCAACCGGTAAGCTAAGCCAATAGCATGGAGACCTGAGGAACAAGCAGTTACAGTGGCAAGATTTGGCCCTTTTAACCCGTACTTTATGCTGAGATGACCAGAAATCATATTTATAATCGAACCCGGAACGAAAAAAGGCGAAATCCTTCTTGCTCCTTTTTTTGAAAGTGTTTCATGAGTCTTTTCTATCAGGGGCAATCCACCAATACCGGACCCGATCAGTGTTCCTACCTTGTATTGAGTTTTTTCACAAACTTCAAACCCTGAGTCCAAGAATGCTTCAGCCCCAGCCGCCAATCCAAAATGAATGAAAGAGTCCATATTCCGACTCTCTTTAGGAGAGAACAAATCTCCTAATTCGAAATTTGAAACTTCACCGGCAATCTGCACAGGAAACTGTTCCGCATCAAATTTTGAAATTCTTCTTATTCCAGACCGCCCAGCAACAGCAGCGTCCCAGGCATCCTTTACATTGTTTCCTATAGGAGAAACCATACCTAGGCCGGTCACAACAACTCGTTTCATATTACCCAACCAAATAAGAAATAAATAAAATCGAGAGTGCCTTACTTGCTGTTCGTTTCAATATATTCTATCGCCTCTTTGACCGTCGTAATTTTTTCAGCCTCCTCGTCTGGAATTTCGCACTCAAACGCATCTTCCAAAGCCATGACTAACTCAACCGTATCCAAAGAGTCCGCTCCTAAATCGTCCACAAACTTTGATTCGCTTTTGATGTCCTCAAGCTTGATACCAAGCTGTTCTGAAACAATACTTTTTACGCGTTTTTCAATCTCTTCCATATTTCTCCTTAAAAAAAATTCTCATTACCATATTGTATCAGGACATTAGCATTCCTCCATTCACATTCAGAACTGTTCCTGTAATATATGAGGCTTTTTCCGACGAAAGAAAAAAAACCGCCTCAGCTATATCCTGCGGCGAACCAAATCTCCCCATAGGTATGGATTCAGTCAACCTTTCTCTCAACTCACCAGGAAGCTTCTGAGTCATCTCCGTATCTATGAATCCAGGAGCAACGCAATTAACGGTTATACCGCGATTTGAAACCTCTCTCGCGATCGATTTACACATTGCCTCTAGCCCAGCTTTCGATGCAGCGTAGTTAACCTGGCCGGCATTTCCCAAAGCTGCAACAACGGAACTTAGAAAAATAATCTTTCCCTTTCTCGCCCGGATCATGTACCGCATAAACCCCCTGGTGATTTGAAAAGCCCCCTTTAAATTTGTCCCAATAACATTATCCCACTGTGAGTCGCGCATTCTTACGAAAAGAGCATCATCGGTTACACCCGCGTTATTTACCAAGATCGACGGAACTCCATGCTCTAAAAGAAACTTTTTGATAAATTTTTCGATACTATCATTGGCCATGTTAAGAACGAGTCCAGCACCAACTCCCTTACATTTTTCCAAAGTCTGTTCAATTGCCCGCTTCCCAGACATCGAAGTTGCAGTACCATAAACAACGTGTTGTCCAGTCTTAGCAAATGTCTCAACTATAGATTTTCCAATTCCTCTCGAGCCTCCCGTGATCAAAACAACTTCCTTATTCACTCTGCCCCCATTTTTCCAAAATTTTCAACATATTCTGCAGTTTTGCACAGAGAATCAAAATCTTGAAGGCCCAAAACTTTCACCGTTCTATCCATTTGCCGAACAAGCCCACTTAAGACTTTTCCAGGACCGCATTCTATAAAAACTTCTACACCTGAACTTATCATTTTCTCTATAGAAGCCTTCCACTGAACGGCACTGAATGCCTGTTTCGGTAGTATTTTTCGAATTTCTTCTACCGAACCGTATACCTCCGCATGGTAGTTGCTTATTGTTGGTATCTCAGGCTCCTTAATAAGAAGAGATTCAAATTTTTTTGAGAGTAAATCCTCTACCGGCTTTAAGATTGAGGAGTGAAAGGGCGCAGAAACGGGGAGCTCAACAATTCGCGTATTTGTCCCAACATTCTTGATTTCCGTTACTGCCAACTCCAAAGCTAGTTTAGATCCTGATAAAACCACTTGTTTTTCTGAGTTTATATTTGCCACTTCAACGATTTGGGGATACTCCTTTTCTCCTCGTCTGCAGGTAGAGCTTTGAAGACTTTCGTTAACGCTTGTACATAGTTTCTTAATATGTTCAAGACCGAATCCGATAACAGCAACCATGCCGCAGTCTCCCGGAGACGTAATCGATTGCATAACTTCCGCTCTGTATCGAACTAACTCAGCGGCCTCCGTTAAGGAAAAAGTTTTTGCTGCGGTTAGCGCAGAATATTCGCCTAAACTATGTCCTGCGAAATAACTCGGTTTTAAATCTCTGCATCTTTCTGAAAACAGTCTCCATATCGCCACAGAGCATGCGAGCATAATTGGTTGAGTGTTTTTAGTCAAATTTAAACTTGCCTCCGGTCCATTATCAATCAACTCAAATAGGTTTTCATTCAGCGCATCACTACATTCCTCTATTGCCTGGCTAACAATTGGCAGTGCGCGAAAGGTATCCATCATACCGACCGACTGTGATCCCTGGCCAGGAAATAACAAAGCAATTTGTCCTTTTACAGATCCACTAATATCGAACCCCAAGTTAATCCTCCACCAACCCCTTGCAGTAACAACCTATCACCAGAATGAATCGTTCCCTCTGTTATAGCCTCATTCAAAGCTAGCGGGATAGATGCTGCTGAGGTATTTGCATGCTTCTGAACAAACTTCACCACTTTTGCATCTGGAATATTCAATTTTTCAGCGATTTTGTTGATTATACGAATATTCGCCTGGTGTGGTATGAACCAGTCAATCGAAGTAACGTCTACGCCAGCTGAGTCCAGTATCTTTTTTCCACTCTCAGATAGTGCCTCCACTGCCTTTCTAAAAACTTCTTGTCCCTGCATTTCTGCGTACCCAGTACCATCCAACACACCGCCAGATGGTTTACCTGATGCTCGTAAGATATCAGAAAACCTCCCAGAGGAACATATATCGCTGGCAATTATACCAGGCACTTCACTTTTGCCCACTATTACTGCTCCTGCTCCATCACCAAAAAGTACACAAGTGCTTCTGTCCTTCCAATCCAAAATGGTACTCAGCCGTTCTGACCCAATGACCAAAGCATTCTTTTTTGTTCCGCTTTTTATAAATACGTCGGCTATAGTCAGGCCATAGACAAAACCACTACAGACGGCTTGGATATCAAAAGAAGTACACCTCTGCAATCCTAAATCTTTTTCAATATGACATGCTACGGATGGGAAAATTAAATCTGGGGTTGTTGTTGCAACAATTATCAAATCAATGGAGTCGACACTTATTTTCGAGGCTTTGATAGCCTTAGTAGCGGCCATAAACCCCATTTCTCGCGTTGACATGTTGCCACAAAAGTGTCGATTGTTTATCCCAGTTCTATCGGTTATCCACTCATCCGAACTGTTAACGTCCAATTTTTTCAGCCTATTAACCAGCTCATGATTAGAAACTGGTTTCCCCGGAAGATAACCCCCTGTACCTAAGATACGAGAGAAAGATTTTTGTCCCTGCAAGACTGCTCTCCAATAATAGCCTTTCTGATTTTACCACTTAAATCATTTTCAACTGCGTGCGCGGCTCGTTTAATAGCGTATTTAAAAGCGAATTTATCAGCTGAGCCATGACTTTTAAAAACTACTTTATCGAGACCCACAAGTGCGGCGCCATTATATGTCCTATGGTCAAGGATTGTTGAAATTCGCTTGAATATTGGAAGGCTAACTAAACTAGCAATTTTTCCATATAAACTCTTGTTAAACTCAGCTTTTAAGTGGTGTCTGATCAACTGAGCCAAACCTTCGGATGACTTGAGTGCGACATTGCCTGTCAATCCGTCACAAACAACCACATCAACTTTACCAACGAAGATATCACTCCCCTCAACATTCCCGATGAAATTTATAGGGCTGTTTACAAGTAGTTCGCCTGCCTGGCGCAAAACCCCACCACCTTTACTCGCCTCTGTTCCAACATTCAGCAAACCAACAGATGGATTTGAAATCTTTTCCACTGCAGTCGAAAAAGCCGACCCCATAATTGCAAATTGCAGCAGTTGTTCGGCATCACATGAAATATTCGCTCCAAGGTCCAATACGGTTGTACCCGTACCGCTGATGTTAGGAAGTGAAGAAGCAATTGCTGGCCTAGAAATTCCCGATATTGTTTTTATAATATACCTTGAAAGAGCCATCAGTGCACCAGTATTTCCAGCACTCACCGCGCCGTCAGAGTCACCGTTCCTAACCTCATCAAGACAGATCCAAAGCGAAGAGTCTCTACCACGTTTTAATGCGTTTGCAGGGGCCTGATCCATTTTTATCTCGGACCCGGCATGTTTTACCGTTAATCTCCCGACCTGGGGGTCGCACATTTTTTTAATAAATTCGTTTTTTTCAATCGTCTGACAAAGATTTAATACCCGTTGAATCTTTTCGAAATCTCCAACTAATAGAATTGATGCGTTGGGATCACTAGCTAAAAAATCGACACAAGCAGGAACAGTAACCTCGGGACCAAAATCACCTCCCATCGCATCAACTGCCAATTTGTACATCGCTAAACTCCAACTTCTAGGAAATCCAATTTCCGGAAAGGTTAGGTCTCTTCAACCTCTTCTTGTTCTTCTTGTGCCTTCTTCTCGACCACCTGGTTTCCCTTGTAAAAACCCGACGGACTGACGTGGTGCCTTCGGTGCACCTCGCCAGTAGTTTGCTCGATTGCTAATGAAGGTTTCTTTAAAGCCCCGTGGGACCTATGCATACCGCGTTTGGACGGGGACTTTTTATTTTGCTGAACAGCCATATCATCGTTCCACGATTAAAAAATTGAAGTGTACCACATAATATCTACTTCTTCATAATTTCGGATAACCCTGCAAACGGTCTATGCATAACGGGTCGATGTTTACCCTTTTGATCCCCATTCAATTTTTGTTTAATTTCCGGAAAAATACAAAGATGCTTTTCAACTAACTGGTAGTTTCCTAAAATTAATTCATCTTCGACCAACTCTATAAAAGAATTATTCTTTTCGACCGAAATGACTTCAAAATTTTGCTCGAATAAATCATGGTTAGTTTTTACCTCCTCCTCCGAACTGAGAATTTTAAAATTACTAGCCACAAAAAACTCTGTGATAAACGTTTCTTTACATTGCGAGCAAGTAACTCTTACTTTTCCAGTTCCGCTGAAACTTAACAAAGAATCGAAGTAATTCACATTCCATTGGGTCAGACTACAAATATGAATAAACTCGTCCCCAAACCGCCTGAAGTCCTCAGGTGACAAACTAAGTGAACACTCAAGGGAGGTTATGCGCTTAAAAAGTTGAGCAACTGATGTTTCAGCAGTAAAAACAATAATCTACCAGCCCCTAATTATTAACTGATCCATTATTATAAGATATTAGCATTTTTTATCTCTAAGAATCATATTATGCGACTCATTCTTGCCTCAAGTAGCAAAACACGAAAAACACTTCTAAGCCGAATTTGCGGCGACACATTCGAGATATTGCATCCGAATATTGATGAAACTCAAAAAAACCAAGAGGATCCCGGCGAGTTATCAAAGAGGCTTTCCGCAGAAAAGGCTTTTAAAATTGCTAAATCTAATAATGACGCTGTTGTCATCGGTAGCGACCAGGTGGCATTTTGTGATGGAAAGATTTTGGGAAAAACTAATACACTAGACGATGCCTTTAATCAAATTACCTGGCAAGTAGGTAAAGAAACTAAATTCTTTACGGGACTGGCACTCGTAAGAAATGGCGGACAAGAAATCCAAAATACTGTTGTAATTAGTCAGGTTTTTTATCGAGGCAATGATTTCATCGATGAAAACCTTATACGCAGTTACCTGCAAAAAGAAAACCCTTTAAATTGCGCGGGTTCAACAAAGTTTGAGGGCCAAGGAATTTGTTTTTTAGAAAAAATAGAAACTCAAGATCCGAGTGCGTTAATGGGATTACCGTTGATAACACTGTGCACTTTTTTTAGAAAATGGGATATTCCGCCATTTTCAAAGTTAGAGACCTTTTCATAATAGAGAGTGTTTTTATTATAAAATTCTCGGTCAATTTATCGAAAAGATTTTCTTCTCCTATGTAATCAATTAAAAACGGTTGATTAAAGACTTCATCCGCTACAGAGCTGACGGAACCTATCCCGTCACTTAACCCTAGAGCAACACTTTCTTCCCCAGTAAAGACTCTTCCCGAAAAAATCTCCGGGTCATCCGTCAAAATAGTTCCGCGCCCAATTTTTACAGCTTCGATAAAATGATTATGTAACTCGTCCATCATTTCCTGAATCGCGATTTCCTCTGTCTCGTCTTTTGGTAAGAACGGGTCGAGTATACTTTTGTTCTCACCCGCAACCAGAAGCCTGCGTTCAACACCAATTTTTTTTAGCAATTCAACAAATCCAAATCCATTGAATACTACCCCTATAGATCCGACAATACTCGATTTATTAACAAAGATTTGATCAGCAGCAGAAGCTATGAAGTATCCCCCTGAAGCGGCAATGTCCTCTACAACTGCGATCACTTGCTTCTCAGGATGTTTTTTCTTTAGACGCCTGATCTCATCATAAATTAAGGCAGACTGGACTGGACTCCCGCCTGGCGAATTAATTCTCAATATCAAACCCACTGAATTAACATTTTCAAAAGCTGTTTTTAATATTTTGTTCACGCTCACCGCGCTTATATCACCTTCATTTTCAACAGTTCCAGTTAAACTAACTACAGCAGTGTGCTCTGCTACTTCTCCGCTGATTGGTAGTTTTTGATCGACATTCAAAAACAACGAAGAAAAAGTGAGGAAAAGTATCGCTGAAACTAAAATCCACTTTGCAATGGACCATCGTCGATCACGAGCTTTCTCTCTGACATAATCATGCAAAACTTTAGCCAAAAGAGTTTCCTTAGTTTGCTCCTCCCTTAACAAATTTTTTGCAACTACATTCTCTTTTGAGCTAATCCCTTTATTGTTCTCAGATAGATTATCCATCCTTAATTCTCCAAAATTTTAATTTTACAATCCCTTCAAAACTCGACGAAATCCAGCCGGCATTGGCGATACATACAGGCTTTTTCTAGCTTCTCCAAAGTTACGAAAACTCAATTTCCATGCGTGTAAGAACATACGTTCGGCCGTAATCCCGTTAGTGAAATTCCCATGGTATCTTTTATCACCCAAAATGGGCAAACCTAATGAGGATAAATGAACCCTAATTTGATGAGTTCTCCCAGTAATCGGAATACACTCAATCAAAGAAATTAAACCAAAGGTTTGGTGTGAAACTCGGATTAACTCTCGTAATTTTGTCAATGCATATTTACCATGTTCGTCAATCTTAACGAGGCGATTCCCATGACGATCAAATGTTCTGAGTAAAGGCATACAGACCTCGGAAGGAATCTCTGTTGAATGCGAACCGATTAAACATACGGCTAAATATTTTTTGTTTACTTCGCCATTTTTTAATTGATTCTGTATGTTAAGCAAAGAACTTCTTTTTTTGCTTACTATCAACAAACCTGATGTATCTTTATCTAGCCTATGGCAGAGCTTTAAATTATTGTTTTCATGAAAAATTCTAACTAACTCTAATAATCCTGTATTGATTTTGGTCACGCCGTGAACAGAAATTCCAGCAGGTTTATCGAGTATCACAATATCGTCATTTTCGAATATTACACTAATATTTTCATTAACAAGTTGTGTTAATCTAAAACTTGTAGGAAGCTTAGTAGTGGGATTAATGAAAGACAAGCCCGACAGTGGTGGTACGCGCACGGAATCTCCCTGGTATATTTTTGTAAATGGCTTGACCCTTTTGCTATTTACACGGACTTCCCCCTTTCTGACCATTCGGTAGATTCGAGATTTTGGGATGTTTTTTACGGTCTTAATTAAAAAATTATCCAATCTTTGACCATTAGAGTCTGAATCAACATTTAAAAGCATATTTACCTGTTATACGCTATACTAGATTAGATCAAGTTTAACAAGGACTTGATAAAAGATACGAAAAATCGAGGTTTAACTTCGATTTGCTGGTTTCGCTAGATTA
>MDTG01255852.1_pt1 | contig 20088 bp, 18 predicted proteins | sample 811421 | NCBI WGS metagenome assembly MDTG01 (sample SAMN05326645, study PRJNA326480) | marine metagenome | isolation source: seawater | place: Pacific Ocean: South East | collected 2011
AATAAAATCCAACGCATAACCAAAATATTTTTTAATTGTAATAAATAATGCAAAGAAAAAATTAACCTGATTCATTCTTAAAATCCTAAAATCTTCAATAAATCTCTCAGGATTTCCACTTATACCTCCCAAAAAAAATTTTCCAACTTTATTTTTAAAGGTATATATATTCTGAGTTTTTCTATACATCCTAGATACAAAATCATAGTCTGCAGATATAGAAAAATTTTGATTGAAACCGCCTAGGCTATCGAATAATTTTTTTCTTACAAAGATTGAAAGATGAGCGGCAGGCATTTCAGTTAACTTTAATAATCCATTTTTTTTGACTAATGGATGCTTGGTAAAAATCTTGTCACCGCAATTGTTAAAGATATCAACTGAGCCAATTGTGAAATCAAATTCCAATTGCTTAAGGGATATTGATAACTCTTCAATAACATCAGGATAATAAATATCTCCAGAATTTAAAAAAGCAATCCATTCACCATTACAGATCGATGCACCTTTGTTCATTGCGTCATAAATACCATCATCATTTTCTGAAATATATTTTGTTATGAATTCTGAATTTTCATTGATCATGTCTGTAAGGTCGTCTGTTGATCCACCATCAATAACTATATATTCAAAAGGTTGAACGCTTTGATTGCTAATGCTTTCTATCGTTTTTTTTAAACCATCAGTATTGTTAAGATTTATAGATATTACGCTTATTTTATTAAACATTAGGAAAAGAATTTTGCTTCTCTTAGTTGGATTACTATATTTCTGAATCTCCCAAATAGAAATGCGCTTATTTTTATTGAATCCAATACTATTGAAATTGATAAAATGATTAAAAAATTTAAAGGAAATATCTCAGTGATTCGCACTCCTTTCTTCAGTGGCAGAATAATTGCTCGTGTAAGAACATATATAACCATAAGAATAGCAAAGATGGTCTTTGTAATATTTGGTATGTAGAAAATGCTTTTGGTATTCCACCCGCTTATATTAGGGTCATATGAAAGATTGTTCCAATTAAATGCAAGTAATAGTAATAAAAAACCCATAAAATAAAAGTAAATATCTTTATGCGCTTTTAAGTGAGGTAGTTGTGTTGATGAAAGGTAGTTCCTATACCACTTTTTGAAAAGAGTAATTACTTGAATGTTTTTTAATCCAGAGTAACTTAATAATTTCTTATTTTCTGTATACGCTTCTTTATGCAACTTAATCCTTGCAAACCAATCACCGTCCTCTCCAGCTCTAACATGCTCAACAAATGTACCAATATGATTAAACACATCTTTCTTAATTATTGACCCTGGCAGAGTTCTCAGTGGTTTAGTTCCATAAGTGGATGAACGGATGTTTTTTTCAAGAATTGATGTTGCCTGATAATGAGTTTGTCCAAAAGAAATTCCTACATCATTTTCATTTAATTGACCAACACCGTTTTCTAACCATTGTTTATCAGGCAAAGTTTTAGCATCTAAAAACGCAATGCATTCAAAACTAGCTGACTTAATTCCATGATTTCTTGCACAGCCTGGATAAGCACCTTCATGCTCTAAGATTTTTAATTGTATGTTGATATCATTAAATTTATTTTCGTAAGTTTTGATGATTAAGTTTTTATCAAAATTACTTGTGTTGACAATAATTATTTCATTTGGAAACAGGCTCCATTCAGAAATACTATCAAGCAATAGTTGAAGCTCCTTATACTCATCAAAAAAAGGGATTATCAATGAGACATTTTTCATATCTTATCTAGCATTGTTATTTGTATTAATCATAAGACTAAATGTATTTTTATTTTTTTCAAATTCAATATGAGTTTTAACAACTTTTTTTAGCAATCTATCTCTAATACAAATAAAGATACTCAACGGAAGTATAAAATTAAAAATTGGAAACTCTTTTAGTACCTCCCATCTTGTAAAAATATGTTTTAATTTTACGTCGCCATGCAAAGAGTATCTAAAATAATCTAGAACACAAAAAATTTTTTGTTTCAATGAAAACTTTCTAAAATTATCAATCATAATAGTTTTTCCTATTGCGAATGCAGAACCTCTTGCATACTCGATCATTTTTCCGTGCGTTACGCTATTTTCAGCTGTCCTATCCATTATTTTCAAAACTTTTTTTGTTAAATAAAAGTTATGATTTTTGAAAATTTCTTTTAGCAATATTCCTTCATGTGTAAGAAAATCTACTTCAGGAAATCGTTTATTAGAAAATATTTCATTCTTTACACAAATTGTTCCATCACCAATTACAAATTTCTCAATATCGCTCCATAAATATATACCATCATTAGGAAAGGGTTTACTTGTGTCAAAAGTCTGCGATACCCCATTTGTGTCATGATTTTGCCCAATAATCCCAATTGGTTCCGGATTTAATGAGCTATTTGATTGAATGATGCTGTTCAATGATTCAAGAGTATCATTATTTAAAAAATCATCTGAGTCACACCATATGATGTAATCACCTTCAGCATTATCAAGCAGGATATTATCAATCATTGATTTACCTATTCGTTTATTTGAGACTATGTACTTTACTGGGAAATGCAAATCATAAATGCGTCCGTTTAAATATGAATCTGTATTATCTGTAGATCCATCACTAGCAACAACCCACTCGAAATGTTTATATGATTGATTTTGCATCGATTGTATAAGTTTCACCAAAAAAGGTTGGCGATTAAATGTTGGCGTGAGAATTGAAAATTTAATTTGTGTCATTTAAGCGAGATTTAATTTGCAAGGAAATATATTTTCTATGTAATTTAATAAATAATTAATCATTTCTAAAAAATTTTTTCTTAATACGATGTAATATGCTGTTTCTTCTTTTTTTTCTTATATTAATAGAATTTAAGATTAAAATTTTGCAATCTGATAGCAGATCATTTCTTTCTTTCCATTCATTAAACTCTGGAGCACTTGATGAAGTAAGCATTGTAAATGTGTATGAGGCTAAATCTATGTCTGATATAGCTCCCCTGTTTATCTTCGCAAAAATTGTTTCATATGGAGAAACTGTTCTTCCAAAGTAAGTTCCTTTATCAATAGGTCCATCATGGTCACCAAGCATGAATGCCAAATTAGAATCATCATATTTCCTATAATCGATTTTATTATACTCAGGCAAAAGGCACTTAATATTCCAATTATTTTTAATCATTTCGGCTGAAAGCCTGAGTTCATAATTACATATTATTTCTAATTTATTTTTATCTTCAGTTTCTTTAAAAAATCCTAGATTAATCAGGTGATTATATCCTTCTGAGCTGAGACAAAATGCCATCGATTGAACATGAGAACACCTTTTATTTAAATTAGGAAATAAACTCTGAAAACGCGTAACTTCAGGCATATTTTTTTCTGGTATAGCGATTGTAGATCCAACAAGATGTACATCATCAGCAAAATGTCTCATAAAGTAGTCTGTCCAAAAAGAATTATTATTTTGGTTTGTAAATGGCCCTCTTACAGACGAATTTATAAAAAAATAGAAATTATATTCAAACTTTAAATGTTTATTTATAAAATTTGAAAATGCTCCAAAATCAAAATTCTTATTTGGTGTTTTGATAGTTGATATATTGTCTAAATGTGGAATTTCGAAATCTATAGGTGATGAGTATAATATATAAAAATCGATATCTTTAGAGTAGGCTGTTGATAAGAAAAAAATAAGATTTTGTTTATATATTTTATCTTTCTCAAAAAAATGATAAAAAACAGCTATTTGATTATCTTTCATCATTTTCTATACTCAAAATAGATTTTAGAATCGCGTTCTGTAATTTTGTAGGCGTCAATGAAAAGTAATTATAGGCTTTGTTTGAATTTAAAATTGAGTATTTTGGTCTCAAAGCTATATTTCCTTTATAAGCAGAGGATTCAATAGGCTCAATTAGATCATCTTTTTCTACTAACCCTTCATTAAAAGCAACTTGGTTTATTAAATTGGCGAATTCATACCACGAACAGCTATCTGAGCCTGCGAAATGATAAATTTCATTTTGTACGCAGCTTGAATTTAAGCTATCAGTAAGAGTAAATATAAATTCAGCAATGTCATAAGCATAGGTTGGGCATCCGACTTGATCAGAGACAATCTTAAGCTTTTTGCCAAGCTTTATGTTCTGATAAATTGTTTTTAGAAAATTTTTGCCAAATTCACTAAATATCCATGAAGTTCTTATAATAATAAATTGACTTGCTAGACCAATTATTTCCTCTTCTCCTCTATGCTTGCTCAATCCATAAGAATTAATTGGATTTTTTGTATCATTTTCCAAGTAGCCATCTTTTTTATTGCCATCAAAAACAAAATCAGTGGAAATATGAATAAGTGGGATATTGTAATCTTTTGATACCATTCCAATGTTTTGAGCGCCATGCTGATTTATGCTGAATGCTTTATCTGGATACTTTTCTGCGCTGTCCACATCAGTATTTGCGGCAGCATTTATAATGATATTAGGTTTAAGCTCTTTTATTACAACAGCTATTTGTTTTTTATTGGTTATATCAAGATCAATCTTTGAAAAGGCATTAAGTGTAATATGGGTATCTTTAAATCTTTCTTTAATTGAGCAACCAAGCTGGCCGTTAGATCCTGTTAAAAGGATTTTCATTTTCCCAAAAAAGATTTAAAACTCTGAGCGGAACCATCTTTTTCAGAAATGATGATTTCTTTCAAACTCGGCCAATCTATTGCTAGATCTGGATCTTTCCAATGAATAACACCCTCGTCACCTGGAGTGAAAAAAGTTGTACACTTATACTCGAAATATGCGACTTCAGACAAAACCATGAAGCCATGTGCAAAACCCTCCGGAATCCAAAGTTGGTGCATATTTTTATCATTAAGTTCTACTCCATACCATTTTCCAAATGTATTAGAATCCTCTCTAAGATCAACTGCTACATCATAAACATTGCCTTTTACCACTCTAACAAGCTTGCCTTGTGGATTTTTTATTTGATAATGGAGGCCTCTTACCACCCCTTTGTATGATAAAGACAGATTGTCTTGAACAAAATCTCTATTGATATTTAAAACTTCATCAAAATCTTTTTTGTTGTATGTTTCTGTAAAAAAACCTCTTTGATCTTTAAAAAGGTCTTTCTTAATCAAAAAACACCCATCAAGATTTGTCTTTTGGAGTTCCATTTTCGTTATCTTATCATGTCTCTTGCGAAGCTTTTGAAGCCATTAAAATGTTTATAGTAATTAAGCAGGAGCATTTTTATAGCTAAAATCTTTTTTTTAAAGAACTTAGAATGCGAAATCTGATTTCTCAAATTTATTGCCTGTTTCTCATCATTTAGAAAAATCATTGATGCTTCGAGCATTCTTTTATCGAATTTTTCAGAGTTTAACATCGCTTTCTTAATTGCCTGCGTTGCAGATGCATTAATTTTCTTTCGATCATCATAATTCTCAGAAATGTCAGTTTGTAGCTGTGAGAAAAATACATCTAATTTATTAATCTTTTTAAGAGTGCTTGGGATCCACTCAGAAGTATTGGAGGAATGTCTTCTTATTAATTGTAATTTTTTGCTCAAAACTAATCTATTATTAAGTAAACGTGATATCAGATGAAGGTATCCATCATGCCCATTTAAATTAGATGGAAAAGGAAGTGCATACTCTAATAATTCACCTCTAAGAGCTGTGAGTGCTCCTGTGTTAAACACATGCTCACTTCCAAAACCATTTTTGACTTGCTCCAAATAATTTAAATTACTTTTATCTAGTTTGTCATCTGCGAGATCTGCATTATGAATAATCAATGAAATATCTTTCTTTTCTTTAAAAATTTTTACTATCTCTGAAATTTTATTTTCATACCAATAATCATCTTGATCAGCTAAAAAAATTACATCCCCCTGACAAGCATTAAGTGCAATTTCAAAATTCTTAGTAAATCCATTATTTTTTGTATTCTTTATAAGCCTTATTGCATATGGTGCGCTACCAATAAAGTTCTCTATTATTTTGATAGAGTTATCTGATGAGCTATCATCAGAGATGATTAACTCATCCGGAAGATATGTCTGATTTGAAATGCTTTCTAACTGATCCTTTAAAAAACTCTCGCCATTAAAAGTAGTCATAGCGATTGATATCATCATTTTGCTACTATTTTTTAAGAAGTTTCTTTAAATAAGCTCCATATGGGCTATTTTTGTACTGAGTAATATGCTCCCTAAGCGTGCTGACATCTATCCATTCTTGATTAAAAGCAATTTCCTCAAGACATGCTATTTTTAATCCTTGTCTATCTTCAATGGTCCTAACAAATTCGCCTGCAGATATTAAGGATTCATGAGTACCTGTATCAAGCCAGGTAAAACCTCTACCTAAAGTAGTTGCATTTAAGTTACCTTGATTAAGATAATTTAAATTAATATCAGTAATTTCTAATTCCCCCCTATTAGATGGTTTTAGAGCTTTTGCAATTTCGATTACGTTATTGTCATAAATGTATAATCCTGTAACAGCTAAGTTCGAATTTGGTTTTTGTGGTTTTTCTTCAATTGAAAGCACCTTTCCGTCTTTATCAACATTAGCAACTCCAAACTCTTCAGGATTACTAACATTTGTTAAGAATACGTGGGCTCCCTCACTTTGCTTAAATGCTTTCTTGAGTATGGAAGAGAAATCATGACTAAAAAATATATTATCTCCAAGTATTAAACTAACTGGGCTTTCTCCAATAAAATCCTGGCCAATAATAAAAGCATCTGCAATTCCTCTAGGTGAATCCTGCACTTCATAGGAAATATCAATTCCATAATGTTTTCCATTCCCCAACAATTTTTTGAAAAGATGTTGATCATTGCTAGTTGTGATTATCAAGATTTCTCTTATTCCTGCAAGCATTAGTATAGAAAGTGGATAAAAAATCATTGGCTTATCATAAATTGGTAAAAGTTGCTTAGAAAATATACTAGTAAGAGGCATGAGCCTTGTACCTGAGCCTCCTGCAAGAACAATACCTTTCATTTATTTCCTTGCCTATCCATGTGATATTTAGTTTCTAGTATTTCAGACCACCACCATTCATTTTCCACATACCACTTTATTGTATCTTCCAATCCACTTTTAAACTCAATACTTGGTTTCCAATCAAAAGCATTCATGACTTTTGATGTATCGATAGCATATCGCTTATCATGCCCTGGTCTATCGCTTACGAAACTAATCAGTTCTCGGCTTGAGTTAAAATTTTTTAGTTTTTTAGAAAAATTCTTGTCCATAAAATCACATATCATTTCAATTACATTTATATTAGTTAATTCGTTATTTCCTCCAATATTATAGGTATCGCCACTTTGACCAAATTCGATAATATTTAATATGCCCTTTATGTGATCACTTGTGTGCAACCAATCTCGAACCTGGCTACCATCACCATAAACAGGTAATTGTTTACCCTTTAAAATATTAATAATAATGTGAGGTATTAATTTTTCTGGGAATTGGTAGGGTCCGTAATTATTTGAGCAATTAGAAATTGTTATTGGCAAACCATATGTCCTATGAAGTGCCCTAAGCATGTGATCAGAAGATGCTTTTGATGCAGCGTAAGGTGAACTTGGCTTGTAAGCAACAGTTTCATTTGATGGGGGATCATCTTTTGGTATATCTCCATATACTTCATCGGTTGAGACATGATGAAATAAAAAGTCTTTGTTGGTATCTTTCCAATAATCTTTTGCAACAAGTGCAAAACTTAAAGTTTGCATTACATTAGTTTCAAAGAAAATATTTGGTGAATCAATAGATTTATCAACATGAGATTCTGCAGCAAAATTAATAATAATATCTGGCTGATAATTCGAAAAAACCTTTTTGACTTCATCAGTATTACCAATTTCTAAATTAAGAAATTTATAATTTTTCATGTTTTGAATTTGTTTTAGTGAAGATAGGTTCCCAGAGTATGTAAGACTATCAATATTTATAATTAAATTATCAGATTCATTAACCAGGCTTCTCACCATAGAGGAACCTATAAATCCGGCCCCTCCAGTTATTAAGATAGTTTTTTGTTTTTCAAGTAAAGTCACTTCAGCGTTTAGACATTATACCAATGATAAAAGTTCATCAATAACTATCTTTTCTTCAAATTTTTTACAAACTAATTCCCTAGATTTTTTTACAAACCGCATCTTAACATCATCGCCTAAGCTAATCATTTTAACCATCGCATCATATAATGAACTCATGGAGATAGGTTCGCATAATAGTCCATTTTCATTATCAGTAATTAATTCTCTACAACCAGGCACATTAGTTGCAATTATAGGCACTTCCATAGCCATTGCTTCAAGTATTGATCTTGGTAATCCTTCTCTGTATGAGGGCAAAACAAAGTAATTCGCTCTTGATAGGAACTCACGAACATTCTTTTGCTGTCCATGTAAAATTATGTTTCTATTTTTACATAACTTCTCTACTTCACTTTGAGTTAAGCTACTTGGGTTTGATGAATCTATTGAGCCAACTATATCTAGTTTCGCTTTTGGGAAATCATTCTGTAGTTTATTGAATGCATGAATTAATTCTAAGAAACCCTTATCTTTAATTATTCTGCCAACAAAAATAAATCTATATGCTTTACCTTCAATATTTTTATACTTTGGATGAAAAAATTGACTATCCACCCCAGAGCCTGGCAACAAAGAAACATTTGAAGAATTTATTAGCCTTTTATCTCTGAGGTACTCAAGGTCGTCATTATTTTGGCAAAAAGTATGATGGGGAATATTTTTAATTAATTTATAAAGCAAAAAAATTATAATTTTTGTCACGCCCGGTCTTAACATTGCACTGCCAAGACCTGTTATGTTGTTCACCACTTTTTTGCCGGCAAGAAATCCAGCTAATGAGCCATAAATGTTGTTTTTTATCGTAAAGTTAAATATAACTTTTGGATTAAGTCTTAAAAAGATCCAAAAAAAATTTACAAAAATCTTAAGTTCATTGAATGGATTTTTTGAAGACTTATTAAAGTGTATTGGTAAAAATTTGGTACAAATTGCTGACAATTCCTGAGAAGATTCATCGGCAGGAGCTAAACAATAGACCTCGTAGCCTTTCAAAATTAAAGCTTTTATACTATTTTGCCTAAAGTTAAGTAAGTATCTGCATGAATTTGCATTGAGTATTATTTTTTTGTTTTTCATATGCCTAGGAAAAGAAAATTGCTATATGGTGTCCAGAAGACTGAAAATGTAGCAAAATTCAACCAAATAAATAAAACTAATGCATAGTATCCAATTATTCCTAAAACTATTAAATGATTGATTTCACCTTTTTTGTAAAAAATTTCAGGCATATATGAAAATATTATCATTTGAATTGGCAAAAAATATAATGCTAATCTATCTATAGCGGTTGATGCTGAGGTAATGAATAATAAAACAAATAACAAAATTGATATTCTAGCAAACCATTTCCAAAGTCTTAATTGGAAACTATTAAGAGAAAACCTATGTGGCCATATTAAAAAAATTAGAGATGGCAAAAGTAACATTGATACCCTTACAAGAGCACCTTCAGACTGATATTCGTCAAGAACATAATATTGAAATAAAAGAGAAAAAGATTCGGATAAAAAACTTACATAACCAATATATAGAAGAATTATTAATGCTACAGAAATAACAAATCGGTTTTTGGATGATGCCAAAAATGCTAATCCAAATAGTAAGAGTGCTGTCTTGTGAAATAAGGCAGCTAACATAAGAAGAATAAAAAAATAAAAAAAACGTTGTTTTGTTAACATAATGACAGCTATCATTGAGATGCCAATTGCAACAGATTGTCTTGTATATCCCATGGCTACAACTGTAATTAAATATGGAAAAGAAACACAGAGTGCCAAAAAAGGCCTTGGTAGATTTCTACACAAATAACACAGTCCAAAAGAGAAAACTAATGCGCAAATTAAGTTTACTAAGTAAATATCGTAGCCAATTTTTGAAACAACCCAATTTAGTCCTGCATAACCCATATCATGACGAACATCGAAGATTTCATCTACGTCTTTATAGGAAAGCAAATCAAAGTAAATTTGATATGAGCCCCAATCGCCACCAACTTGATGTCTAAGCCCAATAAAAATTGTTAGAAATATAACAAAAAACCACCACAGAGGGTTGAATGATTTATGTATATAGCCGTCACTTGCTGAAATCCTCCTAGATTCAACAAATGCTAACGTTGCTAGTAATAAAAAAACAAGCCAATATGGAGTCATATTCTAATCTCTAAGTATGATCTAACTATCATTTTTGAGAAGATCTCTATAAACATCATTATAATCATCTGCAAGTGACTTATAGTAAAAAGCAGATGCCCTAGATTTTCCATATTGAATAGTCTTTGATTTTATTTGAGGAGAATTTTGAATACACCAAATTTTATCAACTATGTCTTCTGATGAAAGAGGATCAAAATATAAAAGTCGGTCTTCAGTTATTTCTTTGAAAACATTTATATTGCTTGTAATTATAGGGCACTCATTTTGAAAAGATTCTAAGATTGGAATGCCAAATCCTTCGTATAATGAAGGAAATACAAACAATTCAGCAGCTGAATACAATGAAAATAGTTCAGCGTCATCGATCCCAGATAAAATGGTAACACTATTATCTATTGATAATTCTTTGATTTTCTGTCTTGTTCTCTCTAAGTCACCATTGTCATTTCCAACTATAACAAGTGACAAAGAGGAATCATGCTGTTTATGATAAAGATCAATGGCTTCTAAAAGGCTTGCATAATTCTTTCTTTTTTCAAAATGCCCAACCGTTAAGATGTAGGGATTTTTTATATTGTGTTGCTTGAGAATGCGTTGATTCTCATCATGCGAATCTTTGTTTATATTTTGGTCTATACCATTGTAAATAACCTTTATCTGCGTTTCAGGAAATGTTTCTAAAATCTCGGCTTTCATGGAGTCTGATACTGTTATAACACTATCTGCCTGTCTTATTGCTCTTCTATGGATGATAAGCTTTATAAATTTAAACCACGAAAATTCCCTTATATGTCTTACATCATGAATAGTCAGTAAGGTCATCCCATTAGGATTCTTTACTAATGGTAGATGAAAAGACTCAAAAATATCAAACTTCATTCTTCTAAGTTCAAAAAACCAATAAAAAAGACCAAATAGAAATCTTTGAAGAGGATCAATACTTTTTAAAGGTGTTTCCTTAAACGTAACATTTTTTTGTTTTGAAAAATGTTTACTCAAGTTGCAATCAATTGGCATATAAACCACAAAATTAATGTCATGATTCGCATTAAATATATTTTGAAAAAAACCTACGAATCTGTTTTTTGCCCCCGATGGTCTATCGCTGAAACAGGTTGCATTTATACCAATTGATTTGTTGATATGCTCTACCATTATGACCTGATTCCCAGGGCGTCAAAATGCTTTTTAAGTACAGAGTCTTCACTAAATAGTTTAACTCGTTCATTAAGTTTATCGACAGATATTCTGCTGTCTAAGGCTTTAGCTATTGCTTCAGAGAGACTCTTGACACATTTTGGCTGTGCCAGGTATCCATAATCATCATTTAAAATTATTTCATTCGGACCAGTTTCACAATCAAAGCTTACAGGAGTACATCCACACATCATTGCCTCTATAAGCACATTTGGCATGCCTTCTACCCTCGAAGACAATATAAAAATATCAGATGCTTTGAAGTATTTTAATGTATTACTCACGCTACCCTTTAAGGTAATAACATTTTCCAATTCATACTCTTTAATCATGCTAGCCAATAAATTTTTATCGGGTCCATCACCTAAGATGAACAACTTGAATTTATAAGAGCTTGGCAGGATCTTCACGGCCTTAATTAGAAGGTCAAAACCCTTCCAATGAGCTAAAGTCCCTGCAGCAATAATTATTGGCAAATCTTTAGTATTAAAATCTGGATCATCAAGCGGTTCATTTATTAAGTTCTTTGAAAGCACTGGATCGATAATATTATATATAGATTGGTGTTTCGAATTCTTAAATATTTTTTTGTATTGCTCAACCATACCATGTGAAACACAACTCGAAACATCTGCTCTATTGTGAAGCAGTGAATATAATATCTTTAGTATCCATCTCTTGGACAGAATTTTGTTAGAAAAAGTATCATATGGTGTTACTCTTGAGGAACACGATAATTTTGCTTTAGATTGAGCTAATGCATGTGCAATTACAACAAGAATATTTAAATGGTCTTCTGCTGAAAAGACTAAATCTGGTTTGGACTTAAAAAAATATTTGATCGTATGCCAAAGCATATTTCGAACTTTCTTTGTTTTAAAGTTAATGAGATTGATGTTGTCTAATTTTGGTAAATCCTTGGTATTAGGGATATTGCCGATTAATAAATCAACCGTATAACCTCTATTTGAAAGTGATTGAGCTAACCTAATTTGAGCAAGGGGCACTCCTGAAAATGCAAACCTAGGTGTAATTACAGCAATCTTCATTTCTAATCTATTAAAGACGCAACTTTACTCTCAAATGCAGCTAAAGAAAAATTGTCTAAAAAAATCTTTTTTAATATGAGTATTTGATCGTTGGATGTTGATAAATTAGTATTGTTTAAAACATTTATGAATTCCTCTGATGAATTACATTCCCATCCAATCTTACTTAAAAAATTTTCGTAACCCATAAATGCTTCTTTAGTGCCTACAACTTTTTTTCCAAATAATAATGATTCAGCAATTTTTGTTTTCATACCAGAACCACGAAATATTGGCGCAACAGTAACTATTGCATTCTCATACCAATTTACTAAAGAATCTTGTTCGCCATAAACTTTTACAGATTTGCTTATTTCAAGCTGGTGTTTATAAATATCCATGTTCTTTCCAACGATAACCAGATCATATTCAATTTTTTTTAATACATTTTTGACAAACCAACTAATGCCTTCGAAATTTCCAAAAAATTGACCTCCAACAAATAAAAGATATTTGCCATGAGATTGATTTTTTATTTCATTACCGTAGTTATCAATATTAAATGATAGTGGAATTATATGAGTTGCTGTTTTACCAAACCATTTATATAAAACTTTTGAATCTCTCTCATTTAGGCATACTCTTTTGTCTGAGAATTTAGTTGCTAGGCGCTCAGCTCTGTAAATTGTGACAAGAACCGCAAGCGACTTGAGCTTAAAGTCATTTTTAAACTTCTGTAAAAAAAATTCGGTCTCAACATTATGATAAAAAGATATGATTTGAATATTGTTGTATTTATTCTTTATAAATTTTGAAATAAGTCCGTAGTTTGATCCATCAATTACTACTAAACTAATATTATCTTTTTCAATAATATTTTTTATTTCAAGTAATTTTTTGGGTGTTATACCATCAATATGCCCTTGAAAAAAATTCGAAATTTTTTTAAAAAAAGACAATTTCTTCGTACGCATTTGATATGAAGTAAACTCATAATTGTTTTTATCGCAAACACAACTTATTGCGCGGAATATATTTTTATTTAACTGTTCTCTTCCTCCTTTTGGATCTTCTATTAATTCTTTAGTAATAAGAAGTATGTTTTTCAAAATTTATTGTCTTAAGTTAGGAAAATTATTACAGTACCAAAGGTAAGCATCCTCTAATCCATCTATGAGCTTAATCTTTGGTTCCCATCCAATTGAATTAATTATTCTGCTGCTTAATGTCTTTCTCATAACACCTTCAGGATAACTTTCATCAAATATTATTTCTCCGTCATAGCCAGAAATTTTTTTTAGTAACTCACACAACTCATAAATACTTATTTCTTCAAATGAACCAACATTTAAATGAGTTACATTATTAGCAGTTAGGAGATTAGTGTAGTCCGATTGATTTAGACTAATTAATTTGAATGATGCAGAAACTAAATCGTCGATATGCAAAAATTCTCTGACTGCATTTCCGCTGCCCCAAATTTTAATTTCTTTTCTTGAGTCTCTTACAGCCTTATAAAATTTACTTATTAGTGCAGGAATTACATGAGAGTTATTTTTTTCGTAATTGTCATTTATTCCATAAAGGTTTGTTGGCATGAGTACCCTAAAATCACAACCATATTGTTCAGCATATTTATTACATTGAGTTATTGCAGCTATCTTTGAGACTGAATATGCATAATTTGATTGCTCAAGTTCCCCTTTCATAAAACTAGATTCCTGGATTGGTACCGGTGCATCTTTAGGATAGATACATGAGGATCCAAAAAACAAAAGCTTTGAAACATTAAATTGCCTAGCAGCTTCAAAAACATTTGAGTTAATAAAAAGATTCTTATTAATGAAGTCTGCAGGAAAATCAATATTTGCCTTTATACCTCCAACTTTTGCAGCAGCATGAAAAATTACCTTGATATTATTTTTTTCAAAATAATTTAGAACTTCGTTTTGATTTTCGAGATTTAATTCACTTCTACATGGCGTAAGTAATTCAAGTTCCCCTAAAGACGACATACATTTAATATTTCTGCATATCGCTGAACCGAGCATACCAGAGGATCCAGTGATTAATACTGATGATGACACTTGCTACGTTTCCTTATCTCGATGCTTTTCAAATATAGATTCTAACTTTGCTTCGTGAATATCATTCTCTATCATTTCTTTAATTAGCATTTTGAAGGAAATTTCAGGTTTCCAACCGAGAATATCTTTTGCCTTTTTAAAATCACCTTGCAGAGAATCAGTTTCGGTTGGCCTTAAATATTTCTTATCAATCTTGACTATGATGTCTCCTTTATTTATAAATTTATTATTTTTTGGTGCCCTTAAAACAGTTGCAGTTTCCTTATTACCGGAACCAGAAAATTTAATTTCGATCCCAATAATCTTACATGCTGTTTTAATGAGTTCTCTGACGGAATATTGTTTACCTGTAGCAATAATAAAATCATCAGGTTCCTCTTGTTGTAGCATTAACCATTGCATTCTTACAAAATCTTTTGCGTGACCCCAATCTCTCTTTGAATCTAAGTTTCCAACATAAAGACATTGCTCTATACCCAAAGATATATTGACAAGTGTTCTTGTTACTTTCCTAGTTATAAAAGTTTTTCCCCTTCTTGGTGACTCATGATTGAATAGGATTCCATTACATGCATACATCCCATATGCTTCTCTATAATTTATAGTGATCCAATATGAAAACAATTTTGAAATCGCATATGGAGATCTAGGATAAAATCTGGATTTTTCTGATTGAGGAAAATCTTCAGTGTTTCCAAAAATTTCTGAAGTTGATGCTTGGTAAAACTTTACTTTTTTTTCTAAGTTAAGCGATTTTATGGATTCTAATATTCTTAGCGTTCCAAGTGCATTTACATCTGAGCTATAGATTGGTTGCTCAAAACTTACACCAACATGCGATTGGGCACCCAGATTATAAATTTCATGTGGTCGCACATGGTTAATTATTTTCGATAATGAAGATGAATCTAGAAGATCACCGTAGTGAAGAAATAATTTTTTATTTTCAGAAAATGGTCCCTGATAAATATGTTCTAGCCTGCTAGTATTAAAATTCGAACTTCTTCTAATAATTCCATGAACCTCATAGCCTTTAGTCAAAAGAAACTCAGCAAGATAAGATCCATCTTGTCCCGTTATACCAGTAATTATGGCTTTTTTTGACTTCATAGTTATAAAATATTATGAAATTTTAGATAAACTTTGAAATTTGGCATTTGTGCTAATAAGTTCATCATAACTCCCGCTATCTACAATTTTTCCACTCTCGATAAAATAAATCATATCGCATTCTTTTATAGTATTTAGTCTGTGAGCAATTATTATAACTGTAATGTCAGAGGCAATCTTGTGAATTGACTGCATGATCTTTTGCTCTGTTAATCCGTCTAATGCACTTGTAGCCTCGTCTAGTACAAGTATTTTAGGTTTTCTATACAATGCTCGAGCTATTGCTATTCTTTGGCGTTGTCCGCCTGAAAGCTGCACTCCCTTTTCTCCAACCATTGTTTCAAGGCCATCTGGTAAGGAATTAATAAGATCCTGTAATTGTGATTGATTAATACAGTTATTAATTTTCATTTCGTCAATGTCAGCTTCATCCAAACCAAAAGCAATATTATTTTTAATTGTATTATCTGATAAAAATATTGTTTGCGGCACATAACCAACCATTGATTGCAACAAGTGGGTATTATTTTTTGAAATTGTATTTTCTCCCAAAACTAAACTGCCTGAATTTGGAATAAGAAGACCAAGAATTATATCTATTAGGGTAGATTTTCCAGAACCGGATGGCCCTGCAAAACCAATCAAACTATTTTCAGGAATTTCTAAAGACAAATTACTTATTACAGGAGAGCCTTTATTTGGGTAACAAAAAGTGACATCATTTAGTCTTATAGAATATGGTAGATCTTGCTCATTTTGTTTAGATGATTGATTTGTGGCCAGGATTGAGTTGAAAGTTCTTAAATCTCTACTAATACTATTTATTGCTGATTGAGAAAATTTTATACCAGAAAGGTAAAAGTAAATCTGCTGAAATGCAGGTATAAGTTTATAGCTTGCCATTGCAAACATAGATAGTGTTGGTACTATTAGTGCAAAATTTTCTTTTGAAGCAATCATTAGAAATAAAATTAAGAGCACCATAGTTCCAAATGCCAGTAGCTCAATCCAATACTTTGGGATATCACTTAGTGTTTGCTGCGTGCCTACAGCATGCCCGTATATGAGACTAGAATTCCTAAAACGGGATTTAAATTGTTCTGCTCTGTTCATTAATAAAATATCCTTAACTCCACCAAAACCCTCATTCATAGTTTTAATCCTAATATTTTGATGTTCAGTGAGCTTTTGGCCATTTAATCCAAGTTTATATTTCACGGATGAAAAGATTATGAAATAAACTAATCCAAATATAGTAAAGCCAACTAGGGTAACTAAAAAGTCTACAGATAAAAGAAATATAATAATTGAAAGTGATATTACAATTTTTGCATTCATAATGAGAGCTGGCACAACAATCCCAGTTGTAACTCTGGAGCACTCCCCTGCAATGTTTGTAATGAGCTTACTGCTATTATTCTGAGTGTGGAAAAGCCAGTTTGTGGATAAATAGTAATCGAACAGATTTGATGATATTTCTGCCCCAATTCTTTGAGCGAAATGATAAATATACCTTAATGACAATGTTGCAACTATTGCAGATACCAAAAGTATGCCAACTACTAAGCCCCCCATTAATATTAAAAAATTCTCTCTTGAGGTTGCATTTGTAATGGCATACAAATTTCTAAAAATTTCTTGATCGATTGTTTCAGGGTTTGATACAAGTGCCATGAAAGGTCCTATTGTTGCAATACCTGCAACTTCCGTAAAAGCTGTGATAATAACGATTATTTGAATCTTCAAAATCCCAACCTTTTGATGTCGCTCTAAAACTTTAAAAACATCAGAGAATAGCTTAAACATTTTTCACTCAAGTTCCTAAATACCAATTAATTGATTCTTCGAGCCCTGCCTCAAGAGAGTATGCAGGACTATACCCTATTAATTTTTCTGCTTTGGAAATATCAGCAAGAGAATTCTTGATATCGCCAAGTCGAAAATCTCTATATGTTGGATTCATTTCATATGATCTTCCATTTTTTTCTAAAATCGAAACAATTAACCTAAATAATGTATTTAAATCATTTGACTCTCCAAATGCGATATTCATTACTTCGTGCTTATTAAAAATTTTATTTATTGAAAGTGCTGCAAGAATATTTGCTTCAACTGCATTTTCAATATAGCAAAAATCTCGGGTTGTTGTTCCATCTCCATTGATAAAAACTTCTTTATTATTGATCACAGACTCTATCCATAATGGAATAACCGCAGCATACGCACCATGTGGATCTTGTCGTTTGCCAAAGACATTAAAATATCTCAGTCCTATTGTTTTTATGCCGTAATGTTCTGAAAATATTCTTGCATAAAGTTCATTTGCGTACTTAGTAACAGCATAAGGAGATAATGGATTTCCAATATTTTGCTCTTTTTTTGGCAATGCAGGATGGTCACCATATGTGGAACTGCTTGCAGCATAAATAAATCCTTTAATATTTTTTTCTTTGGAAATATTTAAAACATTCAAAAAACCAGAAATGTTCACTGCATTTGAACGAATAGGATTATTTATGGATCTTGGTACTGAGCCTAATGCTGCTTGATGAAGAACAAAGTCTATGTTTTGAAAGGCTGATTCAACTTGTTCATATTTATTGATATCCACCTCATAAAAATCAAAATTATTCCATTGCTTGTCTGAAACTGTGCTCTTTACATCATCTAAGTTACTAGCGTGCCCTGTTTCAAAGTTATCAATCCCAGTAACATTTTGATTATTTTTTAAGAGAGTTTCAAGAATGTTTGAACCTATAAATCCAGCAACGCCAGTGACTAGCCAGTTATATTTGTTTCTTGCAAGTTCTTTAAATCTCAACGAGCTCATAATCTTAAATCTGATTCATGTTTTTTAAAGACTGATTTAAGATCATAAATCACACCATTTTCATTCAGCATAGACTTAATATGTTTTATGCCAAGATTTTTGAACTGCTTATGACCAACAGCAACCATTATTCCATCATATTTAACATTAAAATCCAATTCCTGAATAAGTGTGAAAGAATCATAACAATCTTCATTTAACCAAGGATCGTAAACCTCGACATCACAAGATTTAGCTTGCAGAGCTTTAATTAAGTCAAATACTTTAGAGTTCCTTGTGTCAGGACAGTTTTCCTTAAAAGTAAGTCCTAAAAGCAAAATTCTTGATTTCTTATTATTAGAGCCTTTTTTTGCAATATGGTTCAAAAACTCTTCAGCAACATTTTCACTCATCGCATTATTAAGTTCTCTGCCTGCTAAAATTATTTTTGGTTCATATCCTAATTCTTTAGATTTATGAGTCAGATAATAAGGGTCTACTCCAATACAATGTCCACCCACTAATCCTGGTTTAAAATCTAAAAAATTCCATTTTGTTTTTGCAGCATCAAGTACGTCATTAGTATCAATACCTAATTTTTTAAATATTAAAGATAGTTCATTTATTAAAGCAATGTTGAGATCACGTTGAGTGTTTTCAATGACTTTTGCAGCCTCTGCAACTTTAATGGATGGAGCTTTAAAAGTGCCAGCTGAAATTATTGAGCTGTACATATCGTCAATAAACATAGCCGAAAGTTCACTAGAGCCAGAAGTTACCTTTATTATATTTTCTAATTGATGTTTTTTATCTCCTGGATTAATTCGCTCAGGACTATAACCTATAAAGAAATCTTCATTGAATCTAAGCTTGGTACCCTTTTCTAAAATTGGAAGGCATATTTCCTCTGTAGCTCCTGGAAAAACTGTCGATTCAAAAATTATATGTGAACCAACTTTAATATATGGTGAAACAGTTTTTGAAGCATTTATCAAAAAGCTTAAGTCAGGTTTGTTATTTTTGTCGATCGGCGTTGGGACAGTGATGATAAATTGTTTTGCATGAGAAAGTTCCTCTTGATTATTTGTGAATACTATATTCTTGAGGGAGGCTAATGAAGATCCAGATACTTCATTTGTCTTATCAAAATTATTTTTAAGCTCTTCGATTCTTTTTAAATCTAAATCAAAACCGATGACGTCATACTTTTTTGAAAATCCTACGGCCAATGGTAAACCGACATATCCTAATCCAACTATTGCAATTTTGCCTACAATATTTTTCATTAAGTAAATCTATAAACTAGACGTATGCTTTTTTAGATAATGTCTTAGCAATATCAATACTATGCCCAAAATGAAACCAATAATCGTTCCATATGTTAAGATCAAACGCCTGTTTGGTGAATACCTGTCTTCTGGTAAAAAAGGACTATCGAGAGGCTCAACAAGATAATTTTCTTTAACCTTTGCTAAAGTCTGTTTTTTTAGCTGAGCTTCTATTAAAGAACTGATCGATAGCTTTACATTATCTTGAAAAGTTTCATCTAATTTTCCATAAAGATAATCC
>MDTG01448971.1_pt1 | contig 20088 bp, 19 predicted proteins | sample 811421 | NCBI WGS metagenome assembly MDTG01 (sample SAMN05326645, study PRJNA326480) | marine metagenome | isolation source: seawater | place: Pacific Ocean: South East | collected 2011
CAAATAAATGTTGAACTTGAAGATTTGCTTCCTGCTGCTGAAACTTTATGTTCTAAAGGGCTATTAAAAAAATTATAAGAGGATTTAAATTAGTTATGGATAGCATCTCAAAAAGCTTAAATTTAATTTTAATAGCAAAGCATTTATTAAAAAATGCTGGGAATGCAAAGAGAGGAGAAAATATATTAATCTTATTCGATCAAACTACAGTTGAACTTTTACCTTTTTTTAAAGCTGCCTCTTTAGAATTGAAAGTTAACTTGAATTTATTAGAATTAGAATTAATGGAAAATCATGGAAGTTATATTGATGAATCAATCTATTTTAAAATGAAGGGAAATGATTTAGTACTAGCGTTACTTCAAAAGTCTATTGCTCATACAAAAATTAGGATGAATTTCAATGAAGAGGGTGGACGTTTTTTAAGTCTCCCTGATTACTCTGTTGAAATGTTTTCTCATCCTAGTATTACTTTTAATTATAAATCTCAACTTAATATTGCTAATAAAATCACAGAAATGCTTTCTCAAGGAAATAATCTTGAAGTTAAAAGTGAATTAGGTACATCTTTATTTATGAATATTAAAAGTAGAAAGGCTAATTGTTGTCCTGGATTTGTTGATAGCCAACATTTGCTAGGTTCCCCTCCAGATATTGAGTCAAATATTTCTCCAATTGAAGAAGAATCAGAGGGTCTTATAGTAGTGGATGGTTCAATTACAATTGATTCTATAGGCTTGTTAAAAACCCCTGTAGAATTAGAAATATCAAAAGGTATTATAAAAACTTTTAAGAGTAAAGATAGTTATTTGCAAAAAACCTGCGAAGATATCTTTATGAATATTAAAAGTAGAAAGGCTTACGTACTTGCTGAATGTGGGATTGGTTTAAATCCTAAATCCAACCTTACAGGGAAAATGCTCACAGATGAAGGAACTCTTGGTAGTATCCATTTTGGATTTGGTTCAAATATTACAGTAGGAGGTAAAAACGAGGTTCCTTTTCATTTGGATTTTGTAATTACAAAGCCAGATTTATTTATTGATGGGTTTAGAATCATAAAAAAAGGAAAATTACAACATTTTCAGTATGACTAAAATACGGAGTTTTATTGAGGACTTTAATTCGATTGTAAATCTCTATCCCGAGAGAATAGCTTTCGAGTCAATTAAGGAGGATGAAACAATTATTACTTATAAGAATTTAGATGTATTAATAAAAAAAATGTTAGTTTTATTTTCTGAGAAAGATATCAAACCTAATGCTTTAATATGCTCTATCTTACCTAATTCTTTAGAGTCGTTAATACTATTTTTAAGCTGTATGAAGGGTGGATATAAATATGCTCCTATTCACTTTAATTACACTCAAAAAGAAGTGAAAGAATCCATAAATTTTATTAAGCCAGACTGTATATTTTATAATGATTTGGTTTCTGAAGAGATTATAAATATTTTTGAAAATTATAATACGAATTCAATCGAGATATCCTTTAGTACTTTGAACGATATCAAAGAAAGTAAATTTAATTTTTCATCAGAAAATAATGGAAAACTTTATATTTTTACAAGTGGTACAAGTGGAAAACAAAAATCTATAGTTCATGATATTAATAAACTATGGTCTTCGGGGCATTTTTTTTCTCGTCTTCATAATCTTAACTTTGATAGCGAATTTAAAATTTGGAATTATTTATCTCATTCATACTTAGGTGGACTATTTAATTTATGTCTAATTCCTTTATCTATTGGAGGTACTATAGTTGTTGATGACAATTTTACTGGTAAGACTTTTCTAAGCTTTTGGCAAACTATAGAAAGATGTAAAATAAATGCATTATGGCTTGTCCCATCTATAGTGTCTGGACTGGTAACCATTGCAGAAAGAATAAAAAGAAAAGATATATCAACTTTTAAAAAAATAGATATAGCTTTCTTAGGGACGGCTCCAATACAAAATGAACTGAAAAACAGATTTAAATCTATTTTTAATATAAGATTGCTTGAAAATTTTGCCTTATCAGAAACTACTTTTCTAACATCTCAATTTTTAGGATTAGATCCAGATGATAGATTTCAATCATCTGGAATATTTTTAGATCATATTGAATTTAAATTTAAAAAATTAGAGGAAACAATAACAGGCAATAAATTGTTCGTGAAGACTCCTTTCATGATGGATGGTTATTTGCAAGAGGACTCCACCATTTATTTTGAAAAAGATGATGAAGGATTTTTTGATACAGGAGACTTAGGTGTATTAGATCATAATAAGAATTTGATTATTACAGGAAGAGAAAAAGATATTATTAAAAAAGGAGGATATTTTATTTCATTGAAAGAAATAGAATATCTAAGTAATCAGCATTCAAGTGTTGAAGAATCTGCGGCAGTTAAACAAGGCCATAAGTTTTATGGTGAATCATATAAGCTTTACATAAAATTAAAAGATAATTTTAAAAATAAGATTAGTCTAGAAATAATTAAAGATCATATTTATGATAATCTTACTAAATATAAGTGGCCCGAAGAAATTGAATTGATTAATAGTTTTCCAAAAACTAGTAGTGGAAAAATTATTAAAGGAGATATTTAATTATAATGAAATCTAAAGTTAACAAATTTACTGTAAGATCAGAGTCTATCCCTGAAGCATTATCGATTTATATTAATGAGTTAGTTTTTCAGCAGAAAAGAATGGGAGTAGATCTAACAACTTTATCTTTGGGTGAAGCTTTTTTTGATATACCACAATTTAATTTTTCAGATATAGACTTCGTAAGTGGCTATCATTATTCGGATAGTCAAGGCTTGCCAAAACTCAGAAATAAAATACTTAAATATTATGAAAATAATTTTCAATGTACATTCGAAGGTGAAGAAGATATTTTAATTACTGCAGGTTCCAAAATTGCAATTTATTTAGCTATTCTCTCAGTAGTTGAATCTGGTTCGGAAGTTTTAATTCATGAACCTGCTTGGTTAAGTTATCAAGAACAAATAAAATTAGTTGATGGAATTCCAAAATTCATCCCTTTCGATTGTAATATTTCTGATTTCAAAAATTACATTACAAAGAAAACCTCTTTGCTTGTTATAAATAATCCAAATAATCCTGTTGGCAGACTTTATACTGATGAAGAATTAAGAAATCTTACTAAAATCTGCAAATCAAATAATGTTTGGCTTCTTGTTGATGAGGCTTATAGTGACTTTTTGGAGCCTGGTTTGTTTAAATCAGCTTTATATTTTGATAGAGAAAGGGAAACAACTATTGTTGTCAATTCTTTATCTAAAAATATGGGAATGTCAGGCTGGAGAATAGGATATGTAATTGCTAATAAATATTTGATAAAACAGATTCTCAAGTTAAATCAACATTTAATTACTTGTGCACCAACAATCTTACAGCTTTATTTAATTAAATATTTTGATAAGATTCTAGACATAACTCTTCCTCAAGCAAAAGATACTATATTTAAAAGAAATAGGATATCTAAATTAATAAATAATATAGGATTGTCTGTTTTGCCTGGGAGTGCAACATTTTATTTTTTTATAAATATTTTGGATTATCCTAATTCATCCTATTATGTATCATTGTATTTACTTTTTTATCATCAAATTTCTACAGTGCCTGGATCAGCCTATGGAGAAAGTACTGAAAGGTTTATTAGAATATCTATAGGTACAGAAAGCGAAGAAAGAATTTTTGAAGCTTTAAAAACTATCAAAAGTGTATTGAATAAGAAATTAGATATTAAAGAAAAAGTTAATAAATTTTTAGATAAATATGAAATATCTCATTTTAATTTTATTTAAAAAATTGATATATTTTTTGCCGATTTAAAATGAATTTGTCTGATCCTTTAGGATTAATTATTAGATTGTTTAACGCGATTAAGTTAATTGATATCGACAATAGTTCTCCTGTAGTAATATATTCATCTTTTCTCCCTATATTTAAAGCATTAAAAGCAGCTGATTCAAAAATAGTAGATCAATTTCTAGAGTTATTGATAAATCACTATAGCAATAGGGGGATATTAATGCCAAGTTTTACGAAAGGATATAATAAAGAAAATATTTGTGACTTGGATAGGGAAAAAAGTAATAATGGGGTTTTGAGTGATTCTTTCAGAAAGAATAATAAAGTAATAAGAACATTAAGTGCATACTTTTCATATTTGTATCTTGGGCCATGTGAAAAAGAAATGTTTGACTTGTCTCCAGAATATGCTTGGGGTATGAACTCAGTATTAGATTGGATTCAAGAAAATGATGCAACAATAATAATGATTGGTTTACATCCTACACAAAATAGCTTTCCTCATAGAATTGAATGGCTACTTAAGGATTCAATACCATACAGAGAAAATATTATTAAGAAAGGAATCGTAATAAGAAAACAAAAGAGATATTCTTTAAGTGAAAAACTTTTTGTTAGAAAAAAAAATATATTAAACTTGGAGAATGATTTTACAAAGATTTTTAATGTCTTGGACAGAGATAAGGTGAGATGCAAGAATATAGATGGAATTTTATTATCAAGTTACAAATCTTCTGAAGTAATTAAGAGTGTTTATCCTAAAGTTAAAAATGACCCTTATTTTTTAGTCAAATATTAAAGTCCATGGATGATATTCAAAGAATAAAACTTATTATTAATACTTTGAAGAAATATAGTGATGGGAATTTGATTAATGAAGACACGGAGATAATAACTTCAGATATTATTGATTCTTTTGCCTTAATTCAATTAATTTTTGATTTAGAAAGTATATTCAAAATTAAAATTAATGCTGAAGAATTGAATATAGAAAACTTTCAAAATCCAAAAACAATATTAAAATTCATAAAAAAAATTGATTCAAATGATTAAGCGTTTATTGATTGGTAATTACGTAAATAAATACAAAAAAGAAATAGATATATTTTTTTCAGTTTATAGAAATAATGTTCTAGAGAAATTTTATTCCACATCATTTAATAAGATCAATCAAGATATATTTGATATGAATATTCAAGAAAAAATTGAAAACAATAATAAAATAATTTTTATTATCGATAATATTCTTAAGAGTTATATAGAAAAAAAAATTAATATAAATGATCTTGTACTAAACAAAGATGATTTTAAATTTTTATATTCTGATGCTTTAGTTAGATTAACGAATTTAGCATGGTTTGTTTTTTGTCTAATTAAAAGAATATCTTATACATATAATGATGAGGAATTGGTAATCATAATACCGAGATATAAAAAAAAATTTTTTGATAAGCCTAAATATTCTAATGATTTAGCCTCCCTTATAAGTAATCCTGATTTTATAGATTATATTGTTTCTAAATGCTTTTGCGAAGTTGCTCCATCTAATTGGAAAATTGTTTATAAAGAAAATTTAATTCAGAAAATCAAATTAAAGAAATCAAATCATACAAATTTATTATTAAGATTTATTTTAGGGCTTGGAAGATGTAGTCATGAAGAATTTAATTATTTTTCTTCTTTGTTAATGGGAGTCTGTTTTTCTTTTAAGAAGGTAAAAAATAATATAAAATTTTCAGAATTAAAAAGGGATAATTTTTCCTTTGATCAGCATAATGAAATCCCTAGTGAATTTATAGATTTCTTTTTAAATATTTTAGATGAAGCTCTCCCTTCATATTTCTATAATGATTTTTATAGAGATTTTTATTTAATTTCAAAATTACCATTATTTAAAAGAGGGTATTCAAGATTAATAAATACTTACTCTAATAGCGATAGGTTTAATTTATTTAATTTAATAGCATCAAAAAAAGGAGAAAATATACTTTTATTTCAACATGGTCTTTCTTATGGGATGAGATTAATTATGCCCACAGCTTCAGTGAGGGAATTTTCTATTGGGGGTTATATATCATGGGGTTGGGATAACCATGGAGTATATGTGAAATCTTTTTTTAAAATGCCATCTCCAAAACTCTCTGAATTTTCAAAATTTAGAACCAGTGCAAAAGTCGAAAAACACATAATGTTTGTTGGAACTAAAATGGATATAAATGATTTAACTTTTAATGCAAAACCAATTTTATTAAATTATCTTAAATATAGAAAAGATAAATTATGTTTTCTTGATTTTTTAAATAGGGATGTATTACAAAATCTTTTATATAGGGGTGGAGCTGAAAATTATCAGAATGATCTAAGTGATTCAACATTCCTTAAAAATAAATATAAAGAACTTAAATTATGTAAATCTAATTTCAGAGATAATTTAGCTAATTGCTCTTTAGCGGTTATTGATCATCCAACAACTGCTTTTGCAGAAAGTATATCAGCAAATATTCCTACAATAGGATTTTGGGATCCTAATTTATGGCACTTCACTGTTGAGGCTGATAATTCTCTTATGATTCTCAAAGAAATGGGTATTTTATTCGATGATCCTATTTCTGCCGCAAAGAAATTAAATCAGATTTATCCAAATTATGAAGAGTGGTGGAGTTCTGCTGAATTGCAGTATAAAAGAAGAGAATGGTGTAGTAAATACACTCTTATTAATAAGAATTGGTTTAGAAAGTGGTTAAGTATTTTCTGATGTTTTAAAATGGTAAAATAAAGCGTATTGTTTATAACTTATCTTGAAAAGTTTACTAATTGCTGATGGATTTGTTTTAAAGAAAAGATTCAGGAATTATTCATCTATTATTTCATGGAATGATGAGATTAAGGGATCTAATATTATAAATTTCAATCTCTTTATAGAAGAGAATTCTTATTTGATTAGAGATAAATACATAGATTGGGTAGAAAGATTACCCTATATGAATTTTAATAATGGAAGAATTATCGATATTTTAAAAATTAATAATAAATATAATTTTTGGTGGTCTTCTCTTATTGCTCAAAAAGATAATATATATAGGTCTCAAAATATAAATGATATACTAAAAATAATAGCAATAGATTTGTGGCTTAAAAAAAATAATATTAATAAAGTTAAACTTGACATTAAGTCAAATAATCTTAAAACTATTTTACTTCAAATAATTAATTCAAATAATATAAAGATAGATAAGAGTTTATTTAATAAATATTTTAATAATAAATTAGTTTTTACATCAAAATTATCTACCATATATTTGATATTAAATAGATTTATTTTAGGAATTTTTTGGTTTTTGAATTATTTATTTTCAAGAATTTCATTTAGAAAAGCAGGATTAAAAGAATGGAAATGCTTTGAAAGCGATATTATTTTAATTTCCTACTTATTTAATTTAGATAATAATCAACTTTCACATAATAAATATAAATCAAATTATTGGGGTGAAGTAAATAGGTTAATCTTTGAGGAAAAAGCTAAATGTACCAACATTCAGTTTTTTATTCCTTCTCGTCAAATCAATAGTTCTTCTAGAGCCTTAAATTATATTGATTTGTTTAATAAAGAGAAAATTAATTCAAAGCATATAACGATTGACTCAAATTTAAATTTAAAAACAATAACTAACATATTTATGTCATGGATGTACGTTTTAAAGAAATGGTTTTTAATTAGAAAATATATTAGATATCACAAACTATGCAACGCAGATATTTCTTCATTATTAAAAAAGGATTTTATAGAAAGTTTTTTTGGCAAAAATGCTATCTTTTCCTTATATACTTATTATCAATTTAAAAATTTATTTTCAATAAAAAAACTAAAAGCTAAAACCCCTGTTTTTTACCTTCTTGAAAACCAACAGTTTGAATATTCATTGTTATCAGTTTTATATGAATATAACTTAAAATCAATTGCTATATGCCATACTCCAATATCTTTTTGGGATTTAAGATTCTTTCATAAAAATATAGAGTCTTCTTCTACTCTCAAAAGACTTATACCAGAAATAATAGGAGTTAACAATATCTATAATTTTAATGAATTTCAAGTTTTTTATAATGATATTTGCAAGATTGAAGCGCAAAGATACGGATATTTGAATTCTTCAAGAAAAAAAATTATTAAAGATTCAAAATTTTCAAGTAAAAAAAATAAAATCCTTAAAATTTTAATACTTGGTGACTCTAATAAAAAAAACCTGGATTTTCACCTTTCTATAATAATCAAAAAAAATATCCTATCTAAAAAAGAATTTAAGTTTTATTTTAAACCTCATCCATTGATGGAGAAAAATTGTTATTTTCCAGATTCCTATAACATAAATATAGTTACGGATAACCTTTCTAATATTATTAAGAACTTTGATCTGGTTTATGCCCCTTCATCCAGCGCTTCTGTTTTAGATGCTTATTTTAATGGAATACCAACAATATCTAGTGTGAATAAGGGTTATTTAAATTTTTCACCTATTAAAAATTTTAAAGGAGTTTATTTTGTTAGAACTACAGAAGAGTTTCTATATTATTTGGAAAAAGTTTTTAAGTCTTTAAATATTGATATACAGGATTATTTTTTCTTTGACGAAAAATATAAACTATGGAAAAATTTGATAAAGTCAAACTTAAAATATAAAAAAATATAATGATCAAGATAGAAGATTTATTTCAAAAAAACTTTTCAGGTAAAAAAGTAATAGTTACAGGTCATACAGGTTTCAAAGGAAGCTGGCTTTCAATTTGGCTTAATTTACTTGGAGCAAAAGTATATGGAATATCAGATAAAGTCCCAACAAAACCAGCTCATTTTGATTTGATTGAGACGCATTTGCAGGAAGATTTGAGAATTGATATAAGATCAACTAAGGAGATTAAATTTGCTGTTACTACAATAAAACCAGATTTTATTTTTCATCTAGCAGCGCAATCTTTAGTAAATGAATCATATTTATCACCAAAACTTACATGGGAAACTAATTTATTAGGGACTATAAATATTCTTGAGTCACTGAAAGATTTGAATAATAAATGTTGCAGTATTTTTATTACTAGTGACAAATGTTATGAAAATCTTGAATGGGTTTGGGGATATAGAGAGACTGATAGATTAGGTGGCAAGGATCCATATAGTGCATCTAAAGCGGCTGCAGAAATAGCAATCTCTTCTTATTCAGAATCTTTTTTTTCAGAGAAGCATATCTTAATTGCATCAGCTAGAGCTGGAAACGTAATAGGAGGCGGAGATTGGTCAGCGAATAGATTAATCCCTGATTGTGTAAGAGCTTGGTCCAAAAAGAAAAAAGTCTTTCTAAGAAATCCCAATTCTACAAGACCATGGCAACATGTTCTGGAACCACTAGGCGGTTATCTTCTTCTTGCTCATAAATTAAATAATGATTCATCGTTACATGGGCAATCTTTTAATTTTGGCCCTCATTTAGATAAAAACTATAGTGTTATAGATGTCGTAAACGAGTTTGCAAAAATATGGGAGCTTGCAAGATATGAGAATTCTTTTGATATTAATAATAATTTTTTTGAATCAAATTTGTTAAAGTTAAATTGCGATAAGGCATTATTCTATTTAAATTGGAAATCGTGTTTGGACTTTGAAGAAACAATATCCCTTACAGCACAGTGGTATATGCAATATTATCAAAAAAAAGAATTTCCTCTTGAAGTTTCAAAAAAGCAAATAATCAAATACTCTAATATAATGAAAAATTTAAATATAATCTAATCAGATTAATGAACAAAGTTGATAAAGTAGAAATTTTTAATATAAAAAAAATAAATAATTCTAATGGTGATATACATAAACTTTTAAATAATTCTGATAAATCATTTAATGGTTTTGGAGAAATTTATACTTCTTCCATACACTATAAATCTATTAAAGCTTGGAAATGCCATAAAGAAAATAAACTTAACTTATTTGTTCTCTCAGGAAAAGTAAAATTTGTTTTTTATGATTTAACAAATTTTTTAGAAATTATTCTTGATTCAAAAAAATTACAAATGATATCCCTCCCTCCAAATCTATGGTTTGGCTTTCAAGGTTTAAATAAGCCTAGTTCTTTAATACTAAGCATTTCTAATAACCTACATTCTGAAGATGAAATTGTTAGAAAGGAAATAAATGAGATTTTACATAACTGGAAAATAGTATAAAATTACATAGATTAAAATAAAATCATATAACTATGAAAGTACTTATATTGGCAGGTGATTTTGGAACAAGAATTTCGGAATATACGGATTCCATTCCAAAACCAATGATAGAAATAGGAGGCTTACCAATACTTCTCCACATCATGGATACATTTTCTTTTTATGGCCATAAAGATTTTTATATTGCTCTTGGATATAAAGGAGAAGTAATTAAAGATTACTTTAGAAATTTTTCGAATATAAATAAAGATTTTAAAATTAATCTTGAAACTGGTGATATCCAATTCATAAGAAATGATAAATTAAAAAAAAGAGACTGGAATGTAACTCTTGTAGATACAGGCTTAAATGCTTTAACTGGTAGAAGAGTGAAATTAATGAAGCCTTATCTTGAAGATGATACTTTTTTTATCACTTATGGTGATGGGTTGGCTGATATCAATCTTGATAATCTTTTAGACTTTCATAATAGTAATGGTAAAATATTAACAATTTCCGCAGTTCGACCTCCAGCAAGATTTGGAGAGTTAGAGATATTAAATAATATGGTTACAGACTTTAAGGAAAAACCACAATTACATCAAGGTTGGATTAATGGTGGATATTTTGTTGTAGAACCAAGTTTTTTTGATTATATCCCTAATGAAAATATAATGCTCGAGAGAGAACCTATAGAAAAAATTACTTCCATTAAGCAGTTAATGGCTTATAAGCATAATGGGTTTTGGCAATGCATGGATACAAGGAGAGATAAAGAACTACTAGAAAATTTATATAAGCAAGACCCTCCTTGGATAAAGTAGATTTACTAAATGAAAATAGTCATAACAGGCCACAATAGTCTTTTAGGCTCAAACTTAGCAAAAGCACTAGCAGTTTCTAATAAAGTGATACTTCTAGGGACAAGGAATAAAATTTATAAAAAATATAAATTCAAATATGATTTTCAAATTCTAGATATTAATAATTTAGAAGAATTTTTTAAAAAAGAAAAAGACATAGATTTGTTTATCCATTGTGCAGGTATGAATTCAAATGCATGCAATAATAAAAAAAATGAGGCTTTTGAATTTAATGTATCTCTTACTGAAAAATTAACAAAATTATGTGTATTAAATAAAGTTAGAAGTTTTATTTACTTATCATCAGTTAATGTATATCAAAAAAGTTTAAATCAAAAAATATTTGAGGAAAGTCCATTATCAAATGAAAATATTTACTCTATTTATAAATATAAAGCCGAAGAAATTATCGAAAAGATTGCGAAATACTCTTCTATGAGATTTCAAATCTTAAGACTTTCTAATGTGCTAGCAAAACCTTTAAATATCGATACAAATTGTTGGGATTTGGTAGTTTATAATTTATGTAAGGAAATCACTCTTTATAGAACCATCACAATAAAAACAAATGCATTAAACAAAAGAGATTTTTTTGATATCAAATACTTAATTGAGTTTATTAATTTTTTTATAAATAATTCATATAAATTAGATTCAGGCACAAAAAATTTTTGTTCTGGTCAAAATATATCCATTTTAGATTTATCTCTATTATTACAATCCCTAACGCTGAAAAATTTTTTCTTTAAACCAGAAATTATTGAACTAAATAAGAGAATTGATCTTGACATTAATAATCTAAGTTACTCTGTTGATAAAATTGAAAAATTAGGATTCAAAGTCAATAATGATATCGAAAATATTTTAGAGGATATTCTTTTAATCTCTGATAATTATTTCTCAAAAATATAAATAGATATTTACCCTAGTATAATTATTCTTATAATGAGGTTTTTCATGAAAGGGAAAAACATATTATTTTCAGTTATTATTCCAACTTATAATAATGCACATTTTTTAAAATCTGCAGTTGATTCAGTTCTAGCTCAAACATATAAAAACTTTGAAATACTAATTATAGATAATAATTCTACTGATGAAACATCTAAAATAATTGCTAATTTTGATGATTCAAGAATTTCTGAATACAAAATTAGTAATAATGGAGTTATCGCAAAATCCAGAAATATGGGTATTTCCTTAGCTAAAGGGAATTGGATTTGTTTTCTGGATTCAGATGATATTTGGTATAAATCCAGATTAGAGATTATTAGTCAAAAGATACTTACTAATTTAAATTGCGATGTTTTTACAACTAATGAGTATGTTAGATTTATAAATTCAGGTAATAAGAAAAGATTATTTTATGGCCCATTAATTAGAAATAAATATAAGTCTTTATTACTATATGGAAATAGATTATCAACATCGGCGACTGTAGTTAAAAAAGAATTTTTAGATAAATTTGGTATTTTTTTTAATGAAAAAAAGAGTTATATCACAGTTGAAGATTATGATTTTTGGTTGCAGCTTGCTTTAAAAAAAGCTGGATTTAAATTTATAAAGAGTTTTCAAGGAGAATATTTAATTCATAATAATAATTCATCAGGAAAAATTGAGTTACATAGATTTAATTTAAACAATTTATTAAAAGATCATGTTTATAATGTTCAGGATTTCTCAAGACAAAAAAATAAATTATGGTTGAATATATATTCATCTAGAGAATTTATATATTTAATCCGAAATAAAAATAAAATAAATTCTAATTTTATAAAAAATATAGTTCATATTTTTTTTAGAGCTCCATTTTTTATTATTAATTATTTAATTGCTAGAATTTTGTATGCGATTTTAAATGAGATTCAATATATTTTATTGATAAAAAAATGAATTTAATTATTAATCGACCTTTCCCAAAATTAACTTTAGAACTTTTTAAAAAAAATAAATTAGAAAAGTTTTATAAAAAGCTATTGTATTTCAAGAATGGTAGAGAGGCACTCTTATATGGTTTAAATCAAATTGGAATAACAAAAGAAATGAAAATACTATGTCCAGCTTATATTTGTAATTCTCTAACAAATACGCTTATTGAAAATGGATATAATTTGGTTTTCTACGATATCGAATTAGATTTAAAAATTGATTTAAATAATATTGAGACTATCATTAAAAAAGATAAGATAAGCGGATTTATTTTCGTATATTATTTTGGTTTTAAATTAGATATTGCTCCTATTAAAGCTATTTGTAAAAGATTCGATATAAAATTAATAGAAGATTGTTCTCATAGCTTTCTATCAAATTATGGAATTAATAAAAAAGAATTTATGAAAAATATATCTATTTATAGTATGAGAAAAATATTACCTGTTTTAGATGGTGGTGCATTATTACTTCATAAGTTACCATCTGAAGTTAGAAATCAAGAAGTTTCTATTAAATTATCAATTAAATATGATTTACTATATTACTTTGAAAGAATATTCGAATTTTTAATAACAAAGATTCCACTTATTAATATCTATTCTAAAAGATTTTTATTTCTAAAAAATAAACTAAATGGAATTCTAAAAATAAATAATGGTCTTAATACTGGAAAAATACTATCTCAACCGTTGAAGTATCATTCGATATTCTTAAACTTTTTTCTAAGAAATTCATATTTAAAAAATATTTCAATTAAAAGAATAGAAAATTATAATTACTTATCTTTAGAAATTCGTAAACTTGGATTTAAGCCACTTTTTGATACTCTTAAGGAAGCTGAAATCCCACAATTTTTTGTTTTTATTGACAGTACAGGTAATTTAGTTGATTGGCTAAGACAAAATGGTTTTGGCGCTTTAAACTGGCCTGGTGATGAAATTCCATCTCAAATTCTTTCTAACCAGTCTGACTATCAAAATTCTTTAACATTAAATAAGAAATTAGTCTGCATACCAATTCATGAAGATTTAAATTCTAAAGTTTATTATATACTTTTAAAAAAACTTAGAAGATGGAAAAATCTTTTCACTTAAAATTTTCTCTTATAGTGGTTAATTTTCTAACATTCTTAGCATCTTGATATGAATAAGACATTACTATTTCATTCATTTGGGGGCACTAAAAATGCAGATCCTTTTTATGATATTTCAATAACGCAATATAAAGAGCTGCTATTAAGCATTAAATCAATACTTCCTTCTAAAGATATTGTCATTTCATTTGATGATGGATATAAAAGTATAATTCCAGCAGTAGATTTTGCTAACAAATTGAAGTTTAAAACCAATGTTAATATTGTGACTAGTAAAATTAATCATGTTAACTTTTTGTCTAAAAAAGAAATTAAATACCTTTATGATCAATCAACAAATATAGGTTCCCATTCACATACTCATAAGGATCTTACGCAACTATCTACAGATTTATTAGAAAAAGAATTAAGTAAATCAAAAAATTATCTTGAGGAAATTTTAGGAGTACCGATTGAATATCTCTCATTACCTTATGGAGGATATACAAATAAAACGATATTGATAGCACGCCAATTTTATAAGAAAATAGGGATATCTAAGCCTTTGTTTTTTGATAGGAAATTTTTAGTAGGTAGATTACCAATTCATAATGCTAATATTATGAAATATAAATTTATATCTTCAGTCTTGTCTGGAGATAAGAATATTAATTACCAATTAAAATGTATAATTATTCAACTTATTAAAAAGTTCTTTCCAAACGATTCTTACAGAAATATTAAAAATAGATTTTCTGGATTAAATACTAAGAATTATTTTTAAAATCAAAATTACCCATTATATATCTTGAAAAAAAAGAAACAAATAGAAATTAAACAAAAAATAGCTGTTTTAATGTCTATATATAAACAAACAAAAATAAAAGAGTTAATTAAGGCAATAAAATCAATAGAAAATCAAATAGATATTTCATGTGATTTGTTATTAAATATTGATGGAGAATTGAGAGTCGAAATAATTAAATTTATAAAAACATATATTCCAAAAGGATCAATAAAAAAGTTAAAAGTATCAGAATCATCAATAAATATGGGTCTGGCGGCATCTATGAATAGATTATTGCTTAATAATTTTGCATTTTATGATTTCTTTTTAAGGCATGATTCTGATGACTATAGTTCTAAAAGAAGATTTATTTCACAAATAAACTTTTTATTAAATAATCCAGAAATTGATGTTGTGGGTACAGCCTTTAAGTCTTTTGACTTGGAAAATAATAAATTAATGGTTGATTCATACTTTCCAAACAGTCATAATTCAATAGCAAAGGCTTTTTCTTATTCAACACCATTAGCTCATGCAACTGCTTGTTTTAGAAAATCATTTTTTGTTAAGGCAGGCCTATATCAGCCTAATCATCATACTTTAACTGAGGATAATAGATTATGGTATTCTGCATTTTATACAGGCTGTAAATTTGCTAATTTGAATAAAGTTTTATATTTTGTTGGAATAGATAAAAATAGCTACAGGAGGAGGTCAAGACTTAAACAAACTATTATTCTTTTCAAAATTCGCTTCAGATTTATTATTCATGAAAGATTAGGTTTTAAATATTTATTCAGAGCATCAATTGAATTTATTTCAAGATTAATAATAACTGTTTTAATTTATTTTAGATTAAAATTTATGGCTAATTTTATTATTAATTTATATCAATTATTTAGGTCTAGACTTAGCAAAAATTAATTTTTTTATTAACTAGTTTAATTTAAAAACTAAACTGCTGTCTAATATTCCTCTAAAAATATTATATTATTAAAAGAAGAATATAAGCTTTCTTAGTTTTTATGTTATTGCGTTATAACTCCCATGCATCAATAAGTCTGACGAGTCAAAATAAAATACTAATAACAGATCCTTGGTTTTATGAACCGATTTACGGAGGGATGATGTGGCAATATCCAAGATCAAAGATATCAATAGATCAATACCTAGAAGCCGATTATATTATCATTTCACATTTTCATCCAGATCATTTTTGTACGAAGACTCTTGATCATTATGATACTTCAAAGATTAAATTATTAATTCCTGATAATAAATCTATGAGATCGGTTAGTCAATTTCTCGATCAAAAAGGTTTTGAATATTATTTTGTTAAAGATAAAGAGAGTTTTAATTTAGATAATATTTTCGAGGTTACATTTTATTGTTCTGATAATAATGTTGATTCTGTTCAGGTTATTTCAGAAAAAACGTCAGGAAAATCTATATTCAACATGAATGATTGTTTCCTATCAAACAAACAAATTGATATTATTTCTAATTCTCACAATATATCTCATGCTATGGTCTTTTTTATGGGGGTTGGACCATATCCTGGCTCATTCGATCTGCCTTTGGAAAAAAAATTAGAAATTATTAAGGACAAAGAGGAATCTGATTTTAAAAGAGCTCTAAATATAATTAAACGTTTAAAAGTATCCTCTTATACTGCTTATTCAAATGACATGACTTGGCTAAGAAGATTAGATCTAGTAAGAATTAATGGATCTTTAAAGAGTAAATTTTATAAATTTGTAAATAAATTAATTCCAAATATAAAAGATATACCTCTTGAATCAGGAGACTCATATTGTTTGGAGACTTCAAAAGTTAATATAAAAACATCATTGATTAATGATAAATCAAAAATTCTAAGTGAAGTCAAAGAGTTAAGATCAAAATCTTTATTAAATCTCCAAATAAAGAAAATTGAAGAAGCAGAGAAATCTTTTCAGTTTAATTTGCCTCAATTTTATAATGATATGAAAAAATTACATAATATATTTAATACCGAGATTAAAAATAAAATACTTCATACAAAAAAAAGATATCCTGATCATCTAAATCAATCTTTTGATAGTCTTATCTACAGGATCAAAATAGTTTTAGATCCTGAAGGATATATTGCATTATTATCATATGATTTTGAAGATCATTATCTTGAGTTATCTTTAGATAATTCGACAAAAAAAAATGTAGATTTGAATTTAAGTTTACCTAGTTACCTTTGGGCAGCATTGCAAAATAATTTTTATTCTTCTGAAGACTTAATGAACTGTCGTTTCTTTATTCTAAGAGAAGGTCCTTATACGGAAGTTGAAGATGCTTTCTGGGATGCATTCAGTAGATTAAGTCGGAAAAATAAAACAAAAATTTCTGAATATCAAGAATTAGCACTCGATTGAAGTTGGTTATAGCTTTTACTATCTTTACATTTTTTTACGGATACTAAGACAAGTGCCAAATGAAAAGCTAATAAATGTCTACCACCTGTTTGAAGAGCAGTTGTGTAATGAATAAGTGAAAATATCCAAATTATGGAACAAATGAGATTAATCGTTGCAAGAAAAATCCATTCCTCTCTAATTATTCCTTTTGTATTAAGCTTTATGTCTTCTAAGACATATTTATATAAAGTAAACAGCGCTGCAATTAAAAATAAGATAATTAGTAGACCATTATTAACTAGTATGATACCAAAACCAAAGTCTGCATTTAATTCAGAAAAATCATTGATATTTCTCCCGAATAATATTTGACCTAAATTAGACTTAAGAAAGAAATCAATCGGAAGGTAGAATTCATTAAAGTAATATTCCAAAACTTCTAGACTGTCTATTCTATACAGAAGCAGCCTTATGATTTGAGATCCGAAAAGAGTAAAGGATAGGAAAAAAAATAATTTAGATTTATTATTTTTGATATTACTATTGGGAAATATGAAAATTAAAAGTATAACAGTCATTAAAAGACAAACATTTGATGTCCCAGTTGCAATAAAAGGATAAATTATTAACAAAAATATAAAAATATACCTATTATTTTTTTTCTTAAATCTAGAATTTATAAAATCACCAAATATAAATAAACTTACCAAGCCTATCATGCTTGCAGACTGACTTCCTAATAATAAGCTTTGTAGAGCTGACATGTCAGTTAATCCAACTTTGATAAATAATGATGCATCTCCATAAAATTTATATAATTGAACTGCGTTTTCTGGATGAGCTATTGTTGAAATAGGTAAGAATATTTCATTAAAATTAAATGCTCTTAAGAAGAATTCAACTACTAAAAAAAATAATAAGATAAGATATAATTTTTTCAATTGCTTAAAAAAATTTAAAACGGTCTTTTCTAAAGGACAATTTACTAAGATGTAATAGAAAATGTAAATTAGAAATAGTGTTGAATATACAGACTGAGTACCCAAAGAATTAAATGATACATAACTAATAAAAGCAATTGAAAATATTGGTAGTAATAGATTAATTAGTAATTTCTCAGGTAATTTTAAACTTAAACTAAAAATATAAATTCCTAAAACTAAACAAATTAATTCTGGGATATATGTTACGTAAGCATTATTAAAAAACGCAGCAGGTATGGGTAAAAATAATGATAAAAGTACAATGAAAAAAGGAATTTTTAGAGAATTTTTCATTTAATTTATATTTTTATAAGCCTTATTCTTTTGTAAATGGATAGAAAATTTTTCAACAATTCAAATTTTATTTAAAAAGGTTTGAAACTAATTTTATGAAAAATTGGTTATTACGCTCCCTTCAGGATTCGAACCTGAGGCCCACTGCTTAGAAGGCAGTTGCTCTATCCAGCTGAGCTAAGGGAGCATCTATTTATTATATCTAAAGTATCTGCACTGAACAAACTATATAATTCTTTTTATGATTTTTAGTAAGAATCCTTTTCTTTTATTTCTTTTCGATATGAAATCAAATAAAATTGTAAAAAGCTAAAGTTTAATCTTGACTAAAAGACTTACTGAAAAACAAAAAGAAGAAATATTGATAAGTTTTAAATCTGGCAAAGAAATTGATGCTTTGTCAAAAAAATATAATTGTACTAATGCAACAATAGTAAGGAATCTTAAAAAAAATCTCGTTGAATCTAAATATAAGGAGTTTTTCAATAAAAGTAAATTATTGAAGAAAAAATCTAAAACTAATAAGAATCAAAATATCGATATACCAGAAACAAATTCTGATAATGAAGATTTTAAAAATGATTCTAATGCGTCTAAATTTTCAAATCAAAATATAACTGCTTCTAATTTTGCTGTAAATGATACCTTTTTTGAAATTGCTCCTATAGATTATGAGATGGATAACTCATCTCGAAAAGAATTATCTTCAATTCCTATATCAGAGGTAGATTTCCCTAAAGTTGTTTATATGATTGTTGATAAAAAAATTGAGTTAGAGATAAAACTATTAAAAGATTTTCCAGAGTGGGAATTCTTACCTCATGAAGATTTGAATAGAAAAACTATAGAAATATTTTTTGATCTAAATATCGCAAAAAGATCGTGTAATAAAGAACAAAAAGTACTTAAAGTCCCAAATACTAATGTATTTAAAATTGCAGCACCTGTTCTTATTTCGAAAGGAATTTCAAGAATCGTTTGTGCTCAAAATCTAATAGCTCTTTGAACTACTTTTTATTCATTATTCATATTGAAAACAAAAAAATTGCCTAAAATGGAACCTAATAAAAAACTTGACCCCACAATAAAACTTATTGGGAGTTGAATAGTTTCGTTGACTACAAAGTTTACTTTGGCTTTGTTTGAACTATTTTGTATTCCAATTAATAAAAGCACAAATAAAGATGAATTAAAAATTACTGCGAAGAATAATTTTTTAATGAATATACTCATATAAATTAAAAATCTATTTTAAATTTTAAATCATATTGTAAACTTCGCTTTTTTTAAGACCATTTCTCTTTGCTAAGTATTTAGATGCTGCTGACAAACTTAGGCCGGCATTGATTAAATCATTTAGATCTTTTTTAATAGTTAATCTATCAGGATTCAAATCTCTTTTTTTTGTACCTTTTACAACAATCGTTATTTCCCCAATAATATTCTTATCTCCGAAGAATTCCATAACTTTATAAATATTATTACCAACATGTTCTTCAAATTTCTTTGTTAATTCCCTTGCAACCATGATTTCTCGATCAGCTCCGCAGAACTCTAATAACTCCTTTAATAATTTTTTGAGTCGCTTAGGTGATTCGTAAATTATTGTTGTTTTTTCATTTTTACTAATCTCTGAAAGAATTTTTTCCCTATCAATTTGCTTTTTAGGAAGAAATCCTTCAAATATAAAGCTAGATGAGGGTAGCCCACTTGAAACAAGTGCCGTTATTGCAGCACATGCTCCGGG
>MDTG01038967.1_pt1 | contig 20086 bp, 19 predicted proteins | sample 811421 | NCBI WGS metagenome assembly MDTG01 (sample SAMN05326645, study PRJNA326480) | marine metagenome | isolation source: seawater | place: Pacific Ocean: South East | collected 2011
AAGATATCTTGAAACAGATAGCGAGTGGAAGAGAGAAGAAATTTCGCAGTATCAAAGCGAGTCAAACTGTGAAAAATGTAAGGGCTTTAGATTAAAAGACGAGGCTTTATGTATAAAAATAAATGAAAAAAATATAAGTGAAATAACAAAAAAATCTATTGATGAGGCTAAAGAGTGGTTTTCTAGTTTACCAAAATTTTTAAACGAAAGAGAAAATAAAATTGCACAACATATTTTAAAAGAGATAAATGAAAGATTAAATTTTTTACTTAATGTAGGATTAAACTATCTTACCTTATCTAGAGAGTCTGGAACCTTGTCTGGAGGAGAGTCTCAAAGAATTAGGCTTGCTTCACAAATTGGCTCCGGCTTAACTGGTGTACTTTACGTTTTAGATGAGCCATCAATCGGGCTACATCAAAGAGATAACAAAAAACTTATTAACGCACTAAAAAAACTTAGAGATCTTGGAAATACAGTAATTGTTGTTGAACACGATACCGAAACAATGGAAAGCTCTGATCATATAATTGACATTGGTCCCGAAGCTGGCTTAAATGGAGGTCAGATTGTTGCTGAAGGTGATGTTAAAAAAATTATAGAGAATAAAAAAAGTATTACTGGTAAGTATTTATCTGGAGAAAATTATATTCCAATACCAAGAAAAAGGCGAACAGCTAAAAACGGTAGATATTTAGAAATTTCAGGAGCGAGTGGAAATAATCTTAAAAATGTAAATTTGAAAATCCCAATAGGAACATTTACATGTGTTACTGGCGTTTCTGGTAGTGGAAAATCTACATTAATACTTCATACTTTGTATAATGCTTTAAACTTGATGCTTAATAAAAATAAATCCAGAAAAATTCCAAAAGCTTTTAAGGGATACAAGGGAACGGAATTAATTGATAAGATTATTGATATTGATCAGTCACCAATTGGAAGGACCCCGAGATCAAATCCAGCGACCTACACAGGTGCATTTGGGCCAATAAGAGATTGGTTTGCCAATTTACCTGAGTCTAAAGCTAGAGGATATAAGGTCGGAAGGTTTTCATTTAACGTCAAAGGAGGGAGATGTGAGACTTGTGAAGGAGACGGAGTTTTAACCTACGAAATGCATTTTTTGCCTGATGTATTTATCCCTTGTGACACATGTAAAGGCGCAAGATATAATAGAGAGACCTTAGAAATAAGATTTAAAAATAAAAATATAGCTGAGATTTTAGACATGACCGTAGATGAAGGATGTGACTTTTTTGAAAATATTCAATCAATAAGATCAAAACTAATTACACTTAAACATGTTGGTTTAGGGTATATGAAAATTGGCCAGCAAGCGACAACCTTGTCTGGAGGCGAGGCCCAAAGAATTAAACTTGCAAAAGAATTATCGAAAAGATCAACCGGCAGAACTTTGTACATTTTAGATGAGCCAACTACTGGTTTACATTCACATGATATTAAAAAACTTTTAGATATATTACAGGCTTTTGCTAATACTGGAAATACAGTTGTTGTTATTGAACATAACCTAGATGTAATCAAGACCGCTGATCACATAATTGACATGGGGCCAGAGGGAGGGTTGTCAGGTGGTAATATAATTGCTGAGGGATCACCTGAAAAGGTTTCTACAGTAAATAACAGTTATACAGCAAAATTTTTATCGAAAATACTTGAAAATTCGTCAATGAAAAAAACTGCCTAATTGATTTAAATATGTTATGATTAATTATGATAAGTATCTTACAATCATTATCTAAAACTATTCATTTATCTTTACTTTTAGCGCTTCTTCTTTTTTTGGGCCTTTATTTTGGTGGTGATGGTTTTGCTTTTGATAGATATTTTTTTAGTTGGTTCTTTAGGTATTTACATGTTCTAGCTGGGGTAATGTGGGTTGGACTATTGTGGTATTTAAATTTTGTTCAAATTCCAAGTATGCCTAAAATTACTGAAGAGCAAAAACCGGCTATTACTAAAATAATAGCTCCAGCGGTTCTATTTTGGTTTAGATGGGCAGCTGTAGCAACAATTTTAACTGGTTTAATTGTTGCTTATCTTAACGGTTACTTGCACGAGTCCATGACCTTAGGAATTAATAGCGGAGGTGGTAAAAATACTGCTATTGGTATTGGGATGTGGTTAGGTATTATAATGGCTTACAATGTATGGTTTATAATTTGGCCAAATCAAAAAAAAGCTCTTGGAATAATTGATTGTGCCTCTGAGGAAAAGCCAGTGGCTTTAAAAAAAGCAATGATAACATCAAGAGTAAATACATTATTATCTATTCCAATGCTATTAACAATGGTTGCGGCTCAAAATCTTTATTAAGGTACTATTTTTTCCTCTTCTTTTTGTAAAGTTTTATAATTTACATTTAAATATTTAAGAATAGGTGATGCTATAAAAATTGAAGAATAAGTCCCGATAAAAACTCCAAGTATCATAGCGAATGAAAAGCCTCTAAGAATTTCTCCTCCTAATATAAATATTGAAAATAAAGCAAGTAATGTAGTAGTAGAAGTAATTATCGTTCTAGATAAAGTTTCATTTATAGACATATTAGAAATTTCATTCATTGACGGTTTGTTAAATTTACTTAAATTTTCACGAATTCTGTCGTAAATTACTACTGTATCATTCATAGAATAACCTACTATAGTTAGAACCGCAGCTACGATTGATAAGTTTATTTCTATTGATAGAATTGAAAAAACACCAAGTGTTATTATTACGTCATGAAATAATGCTATTATCGAACCTAAGCTAAACTGCCATTCAAATCTTATCCAAATATAAAATAGCATTGCCATTAAAGATAATGTTATTGCTATCACACCTGCTTCCAATAATTCTTCACTTACTTTAGGTCCAACATTTTCGACTCTGCGATAATTAATTTCTGATCCAATTTTTTGATTAATGTCTTTTTTTAAGTTTGCGATTTCATTCGACTTGTTTGCAAAATCTTCTTCAATTTTAATTAAAAAATTATTTTCTTTTCCAAATTTTTTTACATTTACGTCACCAAGATTTAAATTTTTCAATACATCTCTAATTTCAGAAATTTCTTTATCATTATTTACTAGTTCTATTTCTAATAATGTTCCACCTTTGAAATCAATACCATAATTAAGACCTTTAAAAGAGATTAACAAAATACTAATTATAAAAAATATACCAGAGAATATATTAGTGAGCCTAAAATAATTTGAAAATTGTATTTCACTTTTTATCATAATTTGATGCTTTCACCTCTTTTGTTTAAGACGTAAGTTGAAGTTAAATGTCTGGCTATAAAATATGCTGAGTACAATGTAGTAATTATTCCTATTCCCAATGTAACAGCGAAACCTTTTACGGGACCTGAACCAAAAATAAATAAAATAATCGTTGCAATTAACGTTGTTATATTTGCATCTAAGACTGTTATCTTGGCTCTATTATAACCAATTTCAAAAGCATGAATTGCAGATTTTTCTGTTTTTAACTCTTCTTTAATTCTCTCAAATATTAAAACGTTTGCGTCAACTGCCATCCCAACTGTCAATATAATTCCCGCTATACCTGGTAATGTTAAAGTTGCATCTAACAAAGTGAGAATACCTATTAACATTAACAGATTGGCGATCAAGGAAATGTTCGCTATTATTCCAAAAAATTTATATTTGAATGTCATAAAAATTATAACTAATAAAAAACCAATTATTAGTGAAACAGAACCTGACTTAATTGAGTCTTCTCCTAAATCAGGTCCTACAGTTCTCTCCTCTACAATGTTTAGCGGAGTAGGTAACGCTCCAGACCTAAGAAGTAAAGCTAGATCAGTAGCTTCTTGAAAAGTAAAATCACCAGATATAGTTCCATTTCCGCTTGTAATTTCTTCTCTTATGGTAGGCGCACTTATTATTTTTTCATCTAAGACAATTGCTAAACGTTTTCCCACATTATTTGTTGTAGCCTTTCCAAATTTTAAAGCACCAATTCTATCTAATGAAAAATATACAATTGGCTGGTTAAGTTGGTTATCAAGTCTTGGTTGTGCATCAATTAAATTTTCCCCACTCATTATAATTCTTTTACTAATGTTTAATTCTTCTCCATCTTCTGTAATCGCTTTATTAGTACCAAATTCATTATCAGTATTAGAAACAAGCCTAAAATTAAGTTTTGCTGTTTTGCCCAATAAAGTTTTTATTCTATCTGGATTTTTAACCCCAGGTAATTCTACCAGTATTCTTTTTTCTCCCCTTTGCAAAATTGTTGGTTCTTTTGTACCTAGGTCATCGATTCTTCTTCTTACAATTTCTATAGACTGACTTAAAGCGGAGTTATTTAAAAATAACAGACCGTATTTGGAAAAGTTAATTTCAACTTTATTTTTTTTATTGAATGAGATAATTCATGAGATCTATATTTATCAATATAAGGATTAACTATATTTTTTTCTTTCAAAGTAAAAAGGTTTGAAAATTTTGGTGACAATTTTTCATCTATATTAAAATATATTTTATCTTTTTTAATCTGAAAATTATTATATTCAATAGAGTTTTCACTTAAAAATTTTTTTATCGGAATTACTTTTGACTGTAGTCTTTCAATTATAAGTGGGTCAGTATCTATTTCAAGTAATAGATAAGAACCACCTTGCAAATCTAATCCAAGATTAACCTGTCTATCCACTAGACGTTCATCTTTATTTTGAAAATTTAATAAAACAAAAATGCTTAAAAAAATAAAAAAAAGATAAATTAGTGCAACTTTTATTTTTGAAAAATTTAACACAAAAAAAAATTATTTTTTTACTTCTTCTTTTTTTAACAAACTTGTTATTGTTGATTTTATTATTTGAACTTTTACGTTTTCAGATACTAAGACCTCTATTTTGTCATCTTCAAAAACTTTTTCTACTGTGCCGATAATTCCACCTGAAGTAATTACTTCATCCCCTCTTTTCAGTGATTGAACCATCGTCTTATGTTCTTTTACTCTTTTTTGTTGTGGTCTAATTAAAAAGAAATAAAAAATTATAAATATTAGTATTAACGGTATAAATTGTGCAAATCCATCTGCATTCATAATAGCGAATAATTATAATAAAAGTCTTATTTAAACAAGTGAATAATAATTAAATTTTCTTCAAATTATTCATATATTTTTTTAGAATTTCTGGGATCGTGACAGATCCATCTTCATTTTGATTGTTTTCCAAAAAAGCAATCATTAATCTACCAACTGCTAAGCCAGATCCATTAAGTGTGCTTATAGATATATTTCCATTTGCACCGTTACATTTAACCTTCATTCTATTGACTTGAAAAGAACCACAAGATGAGCAACTTGAAATTTCTCTATATTTGTTCTCGTATGGCATCCACGCTTCGATGTCATAAGTTTTTTCTGCACTAAAACCCATGTCACCAGTGCTTAAAATTTTAATTTGATATGGTATTTTTAATAATTTTAAGATTTCCTCAGCGCAATTTGTCATTCTATCCAGCTCGTTGATACTATTTTTTTTGTTTACGACACTAACTAATTCAACCTTATAAAATTGATGTTGTCTCATTAATCCTTTAGTGTCCTTGCCATAACTTCCGGCTTCTTTTCTAAAGCACGGAGTTGAAGCTACAAATCTTTTGGGCAATTCTTTTTCTGTAAAAGATGAGTTTCTAATTAAATTAGTCAATGAAACTTCTGCTGTTGGTATCAAAAATTTTCTCTCATTTTTATCTTCTGTTTTGATTTCAAACTGATCGTTTTCAAATTTAGGTAATTGTCCTGTCCCATACATAACTTCCTCATTCACAATCAAAGGTGGCGACACCTCGGAATAATTAAAATTTATTGTATGTATATCTAGCATAAAGTTAATAAGAGCTCGCTCTAACAAAGCTAAATTATTTTTTAATACAACAAATCTACTTCCAGATAATTTTCTTGAGGCTTCAAAATCCATCTCATTTTTGTCCTCGCCTATCTCCACGTGTGATTTAATCTTAAAATTGAATTTTTTAATTTCGCCATGTTTTCTTATAACTTTATTAAAGTTTTCATCTTTGCCTATTGGTACATCGTTTAAAGCAATATTTGGTAAATTAGATAATATATCATCTATTTTCGTCTTAATATCATTTTGTTTAGATATAAGTATAGAAAGCTTTTCTGAAATTTCTTTTGACTTTTTAAAATTTTTTTCATTTTTTGTTTTTGATAGTATTTTTTTTTCTTGTTCAAATTTTTCCTTTTTTTGTATAAGCTCTCTATTTTTTTTGTCTAGATCGATCAGTGCATTTAAATTAATTTTTGGATCACGATCTTTAAGTTTTTTTTTATAAAAATCCAAATTGTTTCTTATCTCTTTTAGAATATGCATATAATTAATCTTTTTTCTCAGTAAATCTTACTGTTATTATAGATAATTCATATAATAATAATAAAGGAATAGCTAAACCAATTTGTGTAATTGGATCTGGAGGTGTTAATATTGCGGCAAAAGTAAATATGATTACTATTACGTACCGCCTTATACTTTTTAAATATTCTGAATTTACAACACCTATTTTTGCTAACAAATTTAATAAAACGGGAAGTTGAAAACTCAAACCAAAAGCAAAAATTAATCTCATTATTAAAGATAAATACTCGTTCACCTTAGCCTCAAGTTGTATTGGCAATGTTGTAGTGCCAGCCGTAGTTTCAAAAGATAAAAAAAACTTTATCGCTAAAGGCATAACAAGATAATAAACTAAAATTCCTCCTAAAAAAAATAGTATTGGTGTCGAAATTAGATAAGGGAGCAGTGCCTTTTTTTCGTTATTATATAAACCGGGCGCAATGAATTTCCAAATTTGTATTAGAATAATAGGACTTCCAATAAAAATTGCTGTAAAGAAAGCAACCTTTAGATAAGTAATGAATGTTTCGTGTAAAGCTGTAAAAATTAATCTTCTATTAGTACCATCATTTTTGACAGCATTTGCATATGGGTCAATTAAAATGTTATAAATTTCTTGGGCAAATGTGTAAGATAATATGAAAATTGCGACTATAAAAATAATTGATTTTATTATTCGAGATCTTAATTCTAAAAAATGGCTAGAAAATGAATTTTTACTATTTTCACTCATCTTTTTTTTCTTCTTTTTTGTCCTCTAAAATTTTTTTATTTGTATCTTTAATATCTTCAGTTACTGAACTAATTTCTTTTTGAACGTTATTTAGATAATTTTTAGCTTTGTTAAAGTAACTACCAATTTTTTTTAGAGCTATAGGAAATTCTTTAGGCCCAAGAACTAGAATTGCAATTATCACTACAGCTAAAATCTCTAACCAGCCTATTTGTGGCATCCTAATTAGTTCTTTTCTGAATTATTGTTTGAGTCTTCTTTTGAGGAATTTTCATTCGATGGTGGATTATCTTCGGACATCCCCTTTTTAAAGCTTTTTATGCCTTTTGCCAGATCTCCCATTATGCTAGAAATTTTTCCTTTTCCGAAAAGGATTACAACAAGAACTGCTATAATGATTATACCTGTCCATCCAATATTACCCATAATTATTTATTATATACAATATTTTAGTTTTAACAAATATATTTATTTATCGGGTTTTGGAGATTGCTCTATTGCTTTCTCAATATCCTTGTAAAAATTATCAGTTTTTGAACTTGTTTGTTCTTTAAAAAACCTACTTGTACCAAATATCGAAGAATCTACTGAACTTGTATCTATAAGACCAGCTGAGCCTAACTCTTCAATTGAAGGTAGATCATCAAGTTTTTGAATATTAAAATGATTAAGAAATTTTTCTGTTGTTATATACTGAATAGGTTTACCGGGTACATCTTTTCTGCCTGCAGGACGAACCCAATCAAGTTCTAAAAGAGTTTCCATGGTGTTCGTCGCAAATGCTACACCTCTAATTTGTTCAATTTCAGATCTTGTTACAGGTTGATGATAAACAATGATTGCTAAGGTTTCGATTGTTGCTTTTGATAATTTTTTTTGTGTTGATTTCTGTAAGGCCAGAGTTTTAGAAAGATCTTCAGCTGTCCTGAAAGACCATTTTTTTCTCACACAAATAAGATTTATACCTCTATTTGCGTAATCGTTTTGAATCTTTTGTAAAACTTTTTCTATATCTACTTTAGTTTCTAACCTTTTTTCAATAGTTTCGGTATCCAGTGGTTCAGACGCAGCAAAAAGTATAGCTTCAATTTTCCTCTCAATTTTTGAGATATTTTTAGGAAATTTAATAATATTATTTTTTTCTATTTTTTTAACCATTAGCTTTTTTAATTAAAATATCATCAAATATTTTTTTTTGTGAAATTTGAATTATCCCCTCTTTAGTCAATTCTAAACTAGCAGCAAAAATTCCAGCAACACCCGAATTCTTAAGTTTCTTATTTTTAATGAAATTTCCTGGAATTAAATCGTTTAAAGCTTTCCAATCATAAATTTTATCTAAATTTTCTCTTATAATTTTTATTCCTTCCTCTGCTGTCATAACAGGAAGTTTGGGAATGTTTATTGTTTGAAAACTTTTTTGCATTTTTAATGACGAGTAAGTCTTTAATAATTCGAATAAAGAAATATCATAAATCGGTGTTTTGATTGATAAAATACCCCCTTTCATGCCCCTGTAGAAAATATCTTTTCCAATTCGCTTTCTTTTTAATAATTGATCAGACAGAAGTCTAATTAATTCAAGTTTTTTTAATTGTAATTTTAATTTCTCAGCTACTTCGATCGCCTTGAAATTTTCCTCTTCATCATCAGGTAAAAGAAGTTTAGATTTTAAATAAGCTAACCACGTTGACATAACTAAATATTCTGACGCAGTTTCCAAATTAATGTTTTTATTATTATTAAGATAATCTAGGAATTGATCTGCTAGCTTTGTTATTGATATTTTTGCTAAGTCAACTTTTTGCGTTTTAGCTAATTCTAAAAGAATTTCTAACGGACCAGTATAGTTCGGTATATCAATTAAAATTGATTTATTTTGAGACTCCATAATTTACCTTATCTTAAAAACCTATAAAATTGATATGTTTTTTTTTGAGTGAAACGGTCTATATACGGCAGATTTTGAAGTAATTTTTGAGAAACTTTTGCTTTTCCTGAGCAATAGAGCACAAGGTTACAGCCGGCATTTAAAGATTTTTTTGCGTTAGTAAGAAGATCAAACTTTAAAGCTTTCATTGATATGTCATCTGAAATTAAGATTCCCTTAAAACCAATTCTTTTTCTAATAATTTCTTTTATTATTTTTTTTGAATGCGTAACACAATTTTTTTTATCTATCTTGTTAAAAAGAATATGCGCAGTCATTGCAAAAAATGATTTTTTTCTTTTAAAACATTTAAAATCTTTATTTATTAAAAAATTTAATCTTTTTTTTATTATAGGTAATTTTAAATGACTATCAGCGTTGGCTTGTCCATGTCCAGGTATATGCTTTATTACCGTTGCAATTTGATTTTTATTGTAAATATCAATGCAAATATTGCTTAAATCTTTTATTGTTTTAAGATTATTTCCATAGCTTCTATTAGTTATTATCCTATGTGAATTTTTAGAAATCAAATCTAAGACAGGCACAGTATTAATATTAATCTTTAGTTTCTTTAAGATATTGATAATTGATAACAGATATTCTTTGTATAAAGTAAAAGAAAGTTTTTTATCTTTTTTATAAATTTCTCCAAAAAAATTTTGTGAGCGGTGATTATTAATAATTTTTCTAAGTCTTGAAACTTCACCTCCTTCTTCGTCAATTAAAATTGGGAAATTACTATCCTTAGCGTATTTTCTTATATCATCTATAAGTTTTGATGTCTGTTTTAAAGAATTTATATTTCTTTTAAAAAGAATTATACCCCACGGTCTTTCGTGACTTATCAATTTTTTCTCTAAAGAATTAAGTTTTGTGCTAGCAACGCTTATAATTACTGCTTTTCTTTTCATTTGCTAAATAAATCCCAAAAATTTCTTTTTATTTTTTTTTCTTCATTTTGGTAGCCGGAGTTAAATTCTACAACTTTATCAGTATCGTTTTTTAATATTGGAAGATTATTTACATTTTCTAAAATCTTATTAGTAATTTTCCCTCTGTTGTTGTTAATTGATTTAATATTTCTTTCAGAATTATAATAATTAAATGTTATTATAAAAAAACCTACAATTATCAATATACCTGTTAGATTAAAAAAAAATTTTATCATTACATTTTTTTAGGAAGTGAAACGTTTAAAATGTTCATTCCATTTCTTATTACTACTAATACCAACCTAATAATAGCTAAGGTAGTTTCACTAGAAATTTTTCCATCTTTAATAAATCTGAAATCTTTATTTGTATTACCCAAACTCCAATACGAGTGGAATAAAGTTGATAATTCGTATAAGTAAAAAGTGACTCTGTGAGGTTCGAATTTTTTTGATGCTAATTCGATAATTCTTGGCCAAGCAAAAATTTTTCTAATTATTTTTCTCTCGTATTGGTTTATTCTCATACGCGTAAAATCCATCTTTATATTATCATCGATACTAATATTAATTGTATTGAACAAAGAATTTATTCTTGCAAAACAATATTGTACATAAAAAACTTGATTATCTTTATTTTTTTCAATTACTTTATCGAAGTCGAAGTCTAACTCAACGTCATTACTTCTGCTCAGCATCATAAATCTTACAGCATCTTTATTAACTTCTTTTAACAAGTCACTCACGCTAATAAACTCTCCTGATCTTTTCGACATTTTAAAAGGTTGTCCATTTTTATATAATTTTACTAATTGACAAACTTTACAATTTAATTTTGTATTTTTTTTTGACAATGCTTCAACTGCTGACGTGATTCTTTTAATATAACCAGTGTGATCAGCACCAAGTATATTAATTAGTGCATCAAATTTTCTCGAAACTTTAAAGGAGTGATAAGCTATATCATTTGCAAAATATGTCCAGGAACCATCATCTTTCTGCAACGCTCTGTCTGTATCATCACCAAATAAAGTTGATTTAAAAATTAATCTTTTTTGTTTTTTCCAATTTTTTCCCTCTTCCCCTTTTGGTTTTTCAAGAAATCCGTCTTTAACATATTTTTGCTTTTTTAATTTGGTCACAGCTTTTTTGACTAAATCTTTTTTAACAATTTCACTTTCTGAAATAAAAACATCATGAAAAATTCCTAACAATTTCAAATCAGATTTAATGAGTTTCATAGATATTTTTATTGATTCTTTTTTTATCAAATTTGATATCTTTTTATAATTATCTAAAGAAATTTTTTTATTTTTTTTTAAGATTTCGTCTGCTATTGTTACAATGTACTCTCCAGAATATAAATCACTAGAACCCTTGAACTTCTCTTTAAATTTAATTTCTCTCATTCTATAAAAGATTGATTTTGTAAAATTATCTATCTGGTTACCATAATCGTTTACATAAAATTCCTTAGTAACTTTATTACCCTGAAATTTGAGTAGATTGCTTAAAACGTCACCAAAAACAGCTCCCCTACAATGCCCAATATGCATTGGACCAGTTGGGTTTGCAGAAACAAATTCGATATTTATGTTTCCTTTTTTATTGGATGATCCATAATTACTGTTGGTCTTATTAACTTTAATTATAAAATCGTAAAATAAGCTTTTACTTAATGACAAATTTATAAATCCAGGACCTGCTATTTCAACTTTTTCAAAATACTCTGTATTTTTTGATAGAATATTTTTAATATCTTTTGCCAATTCAATTGGTTTTAATCTAAATTTTTTTCCCAATATCATTGCAATATTTGAGGATAGATCTGCATTAAACTGATCCGGGGGTATTTCTAAAGTTATTTCATCAAGTTTAATATTTTTATCCAATCCTAAAATAGAATAATTTTTTTTTATTAGTGACAGGATTTTGTTTTGACAATGATTAAATATATTCATTTAAGACTATTATAAATGTTTATTGCATACCTGTCAGTCATTCCAGCTATAAAATCACTTACATCTCTGGATAACCCTCTATTTAATGAGTTTTTTTTATCAATAAAGTCATGGGGTTTTTTTAAAATATTCTTAAAGAGAAATTCTATAATTTTTTTTCCCTCATTAGTTTTTAAAAGTACTTTTGGACTATAGTACATTTTTTCCTTTAAGAATTTTTTAATTTCTTTATCGAAACTATTAATCTTTTTTGAAAAACAAACTAAATCTTTATTTAATTTATATACGTTTTTTATTGATTTTATTTTTTCTTTTTTAATTAAAATTTCGGTGTTTTTAATTACGTCTTTTACCATTAAATTAATAATATCTCTTACGATTTGTTTAAATATTAATTCATTATTATTAAATTTATTATCATACTTTTTAATAATTGGTGAGATTAATGAAAATTGTTTAAGATCTTCTAAGTAAAATAATTTTTCTCTCAAACCATCCTCCAAATCATGGCTATTATAAGCTATATCATCTGAAATTGATGCAATTTGAGCTTCCAAAGATGCTCTGTTTGAAAAATTTATTTTGTTTATTAGAAATTTTTCCCCAAGAATTGAGTCAAGTTTTTTTTTATCATTTATTGGACCATTGTGTTTAAGTAACCCATCTAGTGTTTCGTATGTCAAATTTAATCCATAATATTTGTAAGATTTTTTTTCTAATAAAGTTACAACTCTTAAAGTTTGAATGTTATGATCGAAACCACCATCATTTTGCATGCATTCATTTAAAATTTCTTCACCCGCATGACCAAATGGAGTGTGACCTAAGTCATGTGCTAAACTAATAGTTTCACATAAATCCTCATTTAAATTGAAGTATCTCGCTAAAGTTCTAGCTATTTGTGACACTTCAATAGAATGTGTTATTCTTGTTCTGTAGTGATCATCCTCAGTATTAACAAATACTTGTGTTTTATGTTTTAGTCTTCTAAACGCCGTTGAATGAATAATTCTATCTCTATCTCGTTGATATGAAGATCTAATCACACTATTTTTTTCTTCAAAAACTCTCCCTTTGGACTTTGGTGGTATTGCAAAGTTTGAATAATTTAATTTAGTTTTTTTTTGCATATGAGACTATTAAATTGTATACTACATTTTTGGGTAATATGACTAAAAAAATAGAAATCACGAACAGGGCCAAAGAACAAATTGAAAAAATAATCGGCAAAAATAATAATATTAAAAAATACTTCAGGATAACTGTGAAAGGTGGCGGGTGTTCTGGTTTTAAGTACTCATTTTCATTTGATAATAAAGTTAAGTCAGATGATTTAATGTTAGACAACACCCTAATAGATAAGCAGTCGTTGGAATTAATTGAAGGATCTATAGTTGATTTTAAAGAAGAAATGATTGGTGACTCATTTGTTATCGATAATCCAAAAGCAGGGTCTTCATGTGGTTGTGGGTTGTCATTTTCGATAAAATGAAAATAGTTTCATGGAATGTAAATTCAATAAGGGCTAGAATTAGTAACGTACTGGAATATATTAAAGAGGAAGAGCCAGATATTTTAATGTTCCAAGAGATTAAAACGCCAAATGAAAGTTTCCCTTACGACGATTTTAAAAATATTGGTTTTGAGTCACATGTTTACGGTCAAAAAAGCTACAACGGAGTTGCAATAATATCAAAAAAAAAATCGAGAACATTAAAATAGATTTCATTAAAGATAGCTTAAGTCAATCAAGAGTAATTACAGGTGAAATACTGCACAAGAATAAAAAAATAAATTTGATTAATATTTATGTACCAAACGGAAACCCAGTTGATACAGAAAAATATATATATAAAAAAGATTGGTTAAAAAAATTTATTATTAATATTAAAAAAAAATTAAAAAGTAATTCTAATTTAATAATAGCTGGAGATTTTAATATTATACCAGAGGAAAAAGATGTTTACGATTTTAAAAGATACGAAAATGATGCTCTAGGTAAATTAGAAATTAGAAAAAAATTTTTTGAATTATTAGAGTTGGGTTTTAAAGATATTTATCGTTTTAAAAATAATGATAAAATTGAATATACTTTTTGGGATTATTTTGCTCGAAGTTGGCAAAAAAATTATGGTATGAGAATTGATCATTTTTTAATATCAGATAGCTTAACAAAATTAGTTTCATCAATTAAGATTAACAAAAAACCTAGATCAAAAAATAAACCCTCGGATCATACTCCAATAGAATTGGTGATTAATTAACTCTACCGTAAATATCTTTATATCTAACTATGTCAGTTTCTCTTAATATTCTACCTAGTTGTGCCTCAATAATTTTTACAGCCCCGTTACCGGTATTTTGTATTCTGTGTATAGCCCCCGTGGGTATGAAAATTGTATCATTTGGGTTTTTTGTAAATTTCTTTTTATTTAATATTATTATAGGTTTGCCCTGAATAATCACCCAATGCTCTGATCTATAATGATGTTTTTGTAAGCTTAAGATTCCTTTCGGTTTTACAATTAATTCTTTTATCAAAAAATTTTTTCCATTAAATAAGTTTGTGTAATTTCCCCATGGCCGGTAAAAAGTATTTTTTTTATTAAAATATTTTGATTTGTTTTTATGATACATTAAACAAATTTCTTTCCAGCTGCCAAGATCTGACCAAGGAATATTGAGTTTTATTGCATATATTTCTTTAGCTTTTTCTAAAATCGCATAATCAAAAGATTTTGACAAATTTTTTTGATAAGCCTTTTTATTAAGATAAAATAAATTATTTTTCTTAATAGATTTATTAATAGCCAACAGTGAGTTTTGATAGATATTTTTTTGATATCTTTTAAAGTTGTTTATTATCGAGTCTTTTCTTAGAAAAAAAATGCCCGAATTCCAGTAACCACCTTTTTTTATAATTTTTTTTGCTTTAGATTTCTGTGGTTTTTCTTCAAATTTATAAACTTTATTTAAATTTTTTCTCTTTTTTGTAACAAAGTATCCAAATTGATCAGATGGTAAATTTGGTTTTATTCCAAAAATAAAGATGTTACTGTTAGTTAAAAATTTCATATTTTTTTTAACTCTTTATTTAATTTATTTCTTTTCTCTATTAGTTGATCGGCAGATAGTATCAGCATAGGTTGATTTTTTGGCCCACTATTTATTAAGGCTGCCGAAAGTATAGCTGGTCCAGTATTTTTTTTTGTAGGTTCTAAAATTATGTTATATTTTTTAATATCGTATTTTTTTAAATGTTTTTTAATCTCTTTTAGGTATTTTAAATTAGTACTAATTATTGGGTAATCAAATTGAGAATTTTTAATCCTTTCGAAGGTTTTTCCTAATAGTGTCCAACCACCAAAATCTATAAATTGTTTAGCTTGATGCTTTTTTGTATTGGGCCATAATCTTGTCCCAGCACCTCCACATAAAATAACTGGTTTAATTTTCATTAAATTTTAGAATATTCTTTTACTTCTTTTTTCTTTCCTGGGTGAGTAGGCGCACCAAGATAAGCTGGTCCGACTGTTTGGGCATACTTCCATAAAGTACCTGAGCCGAATGCCATTTTTTTAGCTTTCCACTTTTTCTTTCTTGATGCTAATTGGGTTTTTGTTAACCGAACATTTATTGTTCCTTTTTTTGCATCTATATCAATTTTGTCTCCATTTTTAAGCAGTGCTATTGGTCCACCAAGAGCAGCTTCAGGTCCAACATGTCCGACACAAAAACCTCTTGTTGCACCAGAAAATCTCCCATCGGTAATTAAAGCAACTTTTTCTCCTTTACCCTGACCGTAAATTGCTCCAGTGGTTGATAGCATCTCTCTCATTCCTGGGCCTCCTTTTGGTCCCTCATATCTAATAACAATTACATCTCCGTCATTATATTTTTTTGTCTGTACTGCTTTCATTGCGTCTTCTTCATTTTCGAAGCATCTTGCCTTCCCGGTAAATTGTAATTTTTTTAAACCAGCAATTTTAACTATCGCTCCTTCTGGAGCTAAATTTCCTTTGAGACCAACAACACCACCATCTGGAGACAAGGGATTGTTGTATGGTCTCAAAACTTTTTGATTTGGGTCAAATTTAATATCTTTTAAGTTTTCTTTTATTGTTTTTCCAGTTACAGTAATACAGTCACCATGAATAAAACCTCCATCGTATAAAGTTTTTAGTAACATTGGAACCCCACCTGCCTCCCACATATCTTTAGCAACATATTTACCACCAGGTTTTAAATCTGCTAAATAAGGAGTTTTCTTAAATATCTTTGCAACATCCATAAGATCAAATTTTACTCCAATCTCATTTGCTAAAGCTGGCAAATGCAAAGCAGCATTTGTTGAGCCGCCTGTAGCCGCTACAATAGTTGCTGCATTCTCTAAAGATTTTTTTGTCACAATATCTCTAGGCTTAATGTTTTGCTCTAACAAGTTCATTACAGTTTGACCACTCTCGAAAGCATACTTATCTCTTTCCTCATAAGGAGCTGGTGTTCCTGCAGAATAAGGTAATGCAAGACCAATAGCTTCGGAAACACATGCCATAGTATTTGCAGTGAACTGTCCACCGCATGCTCCGGCGCTAGGACATGCCACTAGTTCTAATTCTCTAAGTTCTTCTGAAGACATCTGTCCTGATGAGTGCTTTCCAACAGCTTCAAACACATCAACAACAGTGACGTCCTTACCTTTATATTTTCCAGGCAATATTGAGCCTCCATATATAAAAACACTTGGAACATTAAGTCTTAGCATTGACATCATTAGCCCTGGCAAAGATTTATCACATCCGGCAATTCCAACTAAGGCGTCATAACAATGACCTCTGACAGTTAATTCAGCTGAGTCTGCTATTATCTCTCTTGATATTAATGATGACTTCATTCCTTCATGACCCATAGCGATGCCATCGGTAACGGTTATTGTACAAAATTCTCGAGGTGTGCCTCCAAATTGTTTAACACCTTTTTTAACTGATTGAGCTTGCCTCATTAAAGCTGTATTACACGGCGCTGCCTCATTCCAAGTTGATACAACTCCAACAAAGGGTTTGGCTACATCTTGCTCTGTTTCACCCATTGCATAATAAAAAGATCGGTGTGGCGCTCTATCAGGGCCTAGGGAAGTGTGACGGCTTGGCAATTTTTTTTTGTTTATTTTGGACATATTAATTAATACTCGATACAATACTTCTTAATTTTTCATCTTCAATAGTTAATTCTTTAACTAATTTTTTGTCGTTTTGAACAATTTCTTTAGGTGCATTTGTCAAATATGCCTTGTTTTTTAGCTTATTATTTAAGATGTTTATTTGATTTTTAATACTTGATAATTTCTGCAAAATTCTCTCTTTTTGGGAATGAAGATTAATATCTTCGTTAAAACCAAGAGAAATTTTTTCTTTCAAAACTAAAATATCTACAGCGTTTTTATTATCACTTTTTTTCTGAGTAATACCATTTATTCTACCTATTTGTTTAATTAAGTTCAAATTACTCATTATAAGTTCCTCTAGTTTACCTTTATTTTCACTAAAAGATAGATCGCAATATAATTTTGGTGTAATCTTTAGTTCGGCTTTCGTAGATCTTATATTTGAAACAAGTTCAATTAAATTATTAATATCCTGTTGATTTTTATTAAATTTGGCGATCTTTTTATAATTTGGCCATAATGAATTAATTAAATCACTCTTAAAAAATTTGTTGTATTTATTTTTTGACCAAATTGACTCAGTAAAAAAAGGAATAAAAGGATGCAAAAGTCTTAATATATTTGACATCATAAATGATGAAAAATTTTTTACCTCATTAATATTTTTTTTATTCTTAGAGTTAATAATCGGCTTCAAAAACTCAAGATACCAATCGCAATATGAATGCCAAACAAATTTATAAGCGTGTTTAGCGGCTTCATCAAATCTAAAAATTTCAATATTTTTTGTTACCAAGTTTTGAGTATTAATGTATTCGTTAAAAATCCATTGATTAACAGAGAGGTTTAATGATTTAATATTAATTTTCTGATTTAATTTACAGTCATTTAATCTTAAAAAATTATTAGCACTCCATATTTTGGTGATAAAATTTCTATTTCCTGTGACTCTATCCTTTGATAATTTAACGTCCCTTCCAGGTGAAGCCATTGATATCAAAGTAAATCTGAGACTGTCAGCACCGTACTGATTTATAAGTTCAAGTGGATCAATTACATTTCCTTTTGACTTAGACATTTTTTGTCCTTTTTCATCTCTTACTAAAGCATGAACATAAACTTTATGAAAAGGAGTTTTTTTATTAAAATAATTTCCCATCATCATCATTCGGGCGACCCAGAAAAAAATTATATCAAAACCTGTGACAAGAACTGAAGTCGGATAAAATTTTAAGAATTCTTTTGTTTTATTTGGCCAACCTAATGTTGCGAATGGCCACAATGCAGATGAAAACCACGTATCCAAAACATCAGTTTCTTGTCTTAGTTTGATTCTTTTATTTCTATTTTTTTTCTTTGCTAAAATTTCTGCACTTTTTAAGTTTTCAGCGACAAAAACATTATTGCTATCATCATACCAGGCGGGAATTCTGTGACCCCACCAAATTTGTCTAGATATACACCATGGCTCTATATTTTTCATCCATTGGAAAAAAATCTTAGTCCAATTGCTTGGAAAAAAAGAAGTCTTATTTTGTTCAACTATTTTGATTGGCTTCTTAGATAATTTTTTTGCATCCACGAACCATTGTTCAGTTAGAAGCGGTTCAATTATAGAATTTGATCTATCTCCATATGGAACTTTATTTTTGATAGTCTCAATTTTAATAAGATTTCCTTTTTCTTTTAATTGTTTTACTAAAATTTTTCTTGCGTCAAATCTATCCAAACCAATATATTCTTTAATACCATATTTGTTTATTTTTCCATTTTTTTCGAAAATATTTATTATTTTTAATCTGTTTCTTTTTCCAATCTCATAATCATTAAAATCATGAGCCGGAGTAATTTTCACAGCACCGGAACCTTGTTCTGGATCCACATAATTATCTGCAATTATTTTGACCACTCGATTGACTATTGGAATTTTAACATTTTTTCCAATAAAGGTTAGATATCTTTTGTCCTTTGGATTTACTGCTACTGCAGTGTCTCCCATCATTGTTTCTGGTCTCGTAGTAGCTATAGTAATAGTTTCCTCTGAATTTTCTAATTGATAATTAATATAATAAAGTTGTGATTGGACCTCCCTCTGTACAACCTCTAAATCAGATATGGCGGTTTGGAGCTGGGTATCCCAATTTACCAGTTTTTTATCTTTATAAATAAGTTTATCATTATATAAATTAACAAAAACCTTAACAACGGCACTCGATAATTCTTTATCCATTGTGAACCTAGTTCTGGACCAATCACAAGAGCAGCCTAATTTTTTAAGTTGATCTAAAATTATTCCACCCGACTCTTCTTTCCATTCCCACACTCTTTCGATAAATTTTTCTCTCCCCAGTTTATCTTTTGTAAGACCCTCTTTTTCAATATTTTTTTCTACAATAGCTTGAGTTGCAATTCCAGCATGATCGGTGCCTGGCTGCCAAAGTGTTTCAAAACCTTTCATACGGTTAAATCTAATTAAAACATCTTGTAAACTATTATTTAAAGCGTGACCCATGTGAAGTCGACCTGTTACATTTGGAGGTGGTATTACTATAGAAAAAGTTTTTTTTATTGAACCTTTTTTTGGTTTAAAACAACCTTTTTTTATCCAAAAATTAGAGATTTTTTTTTCCTCAACTAAGTGATTATATTTTTTAAATTCCATTATAATGATTTACCATAATTTATACTGAACAACAAAAACCTAAAAGTCATAGATTTTACTTTATTGAAGCCATTAAATGATTTAAAAGAAGATTAATTGGCCACGTGGCGGAATGGTTACGCAGAGGATTGCAAATCCTTTTATCCCAGTTCGATTCTGGGCGTGGCCTCCAAAAAATAAGTTGTTTTCTAATTTTAACAATGTATGTTTCTAGTATTCCTCGGTAGCTCAGTTGGTAGAGCAGTTGACTGTTAATCAATTGGTCGCAGGTTCGAGTCCTGCCCGAGGAGCCAATT
>MDTG01249159.1_pt1 | contig 20084 bp, 14 predicted proteins | sample 811421 | NCBI WGS metagenome assembly MDTG01 (sample SAMN05326645, study PRJNA326480) | marine metagenome | isolation source: seawater | place: Pacific Ocean: South East | collected 2011
ACGGCGACGGGGCCGTCCGCTGAGGGAAGGACCGGCGTCCAGTCTCCCCCGAGTGCCTTATAGAGAGTCACCGCCGAAAGCGCGACCTGCGCTTCGGCGTTGATCAAAGAGAATTCCTGCTGGAGCAGCTGCAGTTCGGTCTCGATGACCACAGGAAGATTCTGCGTTCCCTGTTGATAGGTCTGTTCGGCCAGCACCAGTGCTCCGAGAGAATCATTGCGGGCTGCTTCGGTGTCTCTTCGTGAGAGTTCGCTGCTTGAAAAGTCGACGAGTGCGTCTTCGATGTCACGGTACGCACCGAGGATGGCTTTTTCGTAGGCGATGAGACCTTCGCTCGCGCCCGCTTTCGCCAGATCGATCTGACTGGAGACGCGTCCCCAGTTCAGAAGCTGCCAGTTCAAGGAAGGTCCGACCGACCAATATCGATTGGACCAATCAAAGAGACTCCCGGAGGTGGGAGACTGAAGGCCGACGGAGCCCAAAAGGGTGAATGATGGAAGAAGATCCGCTTCGGCGACACCGATTCCCGCGACCGCGGCGGCGAGCCGTCGCTCGGCCGCACGAACATCCGGTCGTTGGCGGACCACGTTCGCGGGCATGGCGACCCCGATGCTTGCCGGAGGGACTGGGATTCGACCAGCCTCACCCAGGACTGCTTTCAAGGAACCGGGAGTCTCACCCACCAGCACGGAAATTCGATTCAGTTCCTGAGTGGCATCAGCGACGTATCCATGAAGCCCCGATTCAAGCGAGGCGACGAGGGATCGGGCCGTGAGGACATCGGTCATCGTGGCCATGCCGTTGTCGTAGGACTGACTGGCCAGGTCGAAATTGTGCTCTGCAGCGACAAGACCGACCTCGGCGACCTCCACGATCTTGCGCAACGTTCGGTAGGCGACGTAGGACGTCGCAACTTCGGCACGGACGGTGACCAACAGGTCACGCCAGTTTTCGATCGAGGCAAGCAGTGTGTTTTCCTTGGACTCCATGGAGCGACGAATCTGCCCCCAGAGGTCCAGCTCCCAGGTCATGGAAGCACCAAGTTTGAAACTCTTGTCGGTGCCTTCATCCGTGAGATTGGGGATCGGAACCTCGCCACCTTCGGCTCGGAACCACTGAGCGTATCCATCACCGTTGACCGACGGCAGGAGATAGGAGCCTGCCACGCCGTATTCAGCGCGGGCGGCCTCGATGCGAGTCATCAGAATCCGAAGATCGAGATTGTTTCGCTGGGTGCGAAGAATCAACTCATCGAGAATCGGGTCTTCGAAGCTCTCCCACCACAGGCCGACACCCTCGGAGCTGGCTTCGAGGCCGGCTTTCAGATCACTGTGCCAAGCGTCGGGTGTGATCAGATCAGGCCGCTCATAGTCCGGACCGACCATGCAACCGGAGAGAATGACACCCCCGACCAACGAAAGTGTGAGACATGAAAATGATGCTGACCGTAGGAATGCCATTGAAGGAGTCTATCGGCGATTCATTTTTCCCGCAGAGGGCGATGATGCCGCCGGTTATTCTGGGGACATGTCAGAACACGAACACGAAGCAAGCATCGAAAGAATCGCAGTTCTCTATGCCATGGAAGCCGAGGGCACGCCTCTGGCGGAACGGTTGACTCTGGATGATGCCGTTGAACTTCATCAGGGCATTCCTGCGAGGGTCCGAGGTGGAATGGTCGGAGAGACGGAAGTCTTTCTCGTCTTCAATGGCCGTGATCCGGTTCACGGGGTCGACCGGATCGGACTCGAACACGCTGCGGTGACGACCTGGGCACTCCTCGAGAAAATAAAGCCGCAATTCCTTGTCAATGCAGGTACTTGTGGCGGTTTTCTGTCACGGGGTGCATCGATCGGAACGACCTACCTGGCGGGTGGTGACTACCTCATCCACGATCATCGAATTCCACTTCCGGGGTTTGACGCACTCGGTGTCTCACGAATCCCCGCCGGGCGGTACCCGGCGATCGAAGAACTGCTGGGACTGTCTCACGGCCCCATCTCAAGCGGCTCCTCGCTGGATGCGACCGAAGGTGAACGACGTTTTTTTGAAAAAGAGGGCGTGGTCGCCAAGGACATGGAGGCCGCTGCGATCGCACGTGTCGCTGATGATCTTCAGATTCCCCTGCTGACCATGAAAGCGGTGACGGATCTCGTTGATCATCCGGAACCGGCTCAAGATGCTTTTCTTCGAAACCTCAGATCAACGACGTCCCAATTGACCGATCACATGGAACGACTCGTCCGCTGGATCGGAGAGGGCGTGACCCACGCCGACCTCTCGGGATGATCCATCCGGGGAGAGACCGCTCACCGAGAAGAAACCATCGGAGAAGACATGAACGTACTGCTGGTCGCCGTTTTGTCCGCCGTGGGATTCATCATCGCCTATCGAACCTACGGACGGTGGTTGGGCAGACATGTCTTCCAGCTTTCGACCGGGCGGCCGTGCCCGTCGCACCGATGGGAGGATGGTCATGATTTCGTGCCCACCAGGCGAAGCATCGTGTTCGGTCATCATTTCACCTCGATCGCCGGCGTCGGCCCGATCGTGGGACCGGCGATCGCCGTCTTCTGGGGTTGGCTTCCCGCGTTGATCTGGGTGTTTCTCGGATCGATACTCATAGGCGCGGTCCATGATTTCGGAAGCCTCGTCGTCAGCATGAGAAACAACGGTCAGACCATCGGAGACATCGCCGGAAGAGTGATCACCCGGCGCGTTCGTATTCTCTTTCTGGCCGTGCTTTTTCTCGCACTCACGATCGTGCTGGCGATCTTCGGTCTCATCATCGCCATGGTGTTTCGACAGTTTCCGCAATCGATCTTTCCGTGTCTGATCCAGATACCGATCGCGATCGTGATCGGCACCCGACTGAAAAGATCGGGCGTGGGGCTGCTCGTACCATCCATGCTCGCCTTGCTCACGATGTACCTCAGCGTCGTCTTTGGAAACACGGGCATCCTCGGTGCATTCAACACATGGGCGTCATCACTGTCGATCATCACGTGGTCGGGAGTTCTTCTCGCCTACTGCTATGTGGCTTCGGTTCTGCCGGTGAGGCTCCTGCTCCAACCGCGAGACTACATCAACGCCCTGCAACTCATCACATCACTGGGGTTGGTCATGCTGGGAATCGTCGGCGCGGCGATGCTGGGCGGTCCGCCGATCGAGATCGACGGAGAGATCGTGCGACTGCCGCTTGAATTCTCCGCTCCAGCGATCAATTCCATGGCGACCGAAAAGGGTGCGCCCCCCATGCTTCCGTTTCTCTTCATCACCGTCGCCTGTGGTGCGATCAGTGGATTTCACTGTCTGGTGGCGAGCGGAACATCTTCGAAACAGATCGAAGATGAACGACATGCGCTGGGTATCGGATACGGATCGATGCTGTTGGAGGGATTTCTCGCGATCATCGTGATTCTTGCCTGCAGTGCGGGAATGACTCTGACGGGGGACGCCTGGGAAGGTGCTTATTCGAACTGGGCGGCAAGTAATTCCCTGGGAAGCAAGGTCGGCGCGTTCGTGACGGGTTCTGGCAACTTCATCGCCGCCATCGGGATCCCCACCGAGATCGCGATCGCGCTGATGGGAGTGATGGTCGCCTCCTTTGCCGCAACGACTCTTGACACGTCATGTCGACTTCAAAGATACGTGGTTCAGGAACTCGCGGCAGCGGTCGGGGGCAGGAATTCAAAGGGAGGACGAGGGTTCCCCCCATTGCATCTGTTCACGAGAAAACACCCGGCAACCCTGCTCGCGGTGATTCTGGCGCTCGGACTCGCATCGATTCCGATGAGCGGAGATCTCGAGGACTGGAGCCTGCAATCCGCAGGAAGCGGAGGCATGATCCTATGGCCTCTCTTCGGTGCGACGAATCAACTGCTTGCCGGTCTCGCCTTGATGGTGATCTGTTTCTATCTGAGGCGACGAGGCAGGAAGACATTCTTTCTTGCGATTCCACTTGCCTTCATGCTTCTGATGCCGGCCTGGGCGATGCTGGATGATGCGCTGATCGGGTCGAGGGGACCAAGTTTTCTTCAGCGAGGTGACTGGTTGCTTCTGACTTTCGCGATCGCAACGCTGGGCCTGGAGGCATGGATGATCGTGGAGGGAGTCATTCTCTTTCCAAGGATCTTCGGTCGACGCGAAGAGGATGCCCCCCCACCGGTCGGCAGGACCGAGATCGATGGCTCGAAGGTGCAAACAGACCATTGACCGGAATCGAGGCGCAGGCGTTGAAGAATCATTCATGATCGCTCGATCGGGTTTTCGCTGTTTTGCTGATTTCGACTGAGAGAAGTCGGGTGGCTCGGGCGGAATAAGGATGAACGGGTCAGTCATCGTTCAAGTCCGCAAACACAAGGAGCACCCCCATGAAGAAGACGCCTCGCAACAACGCAACCTGCCTCCCGACCGTCGGTCTGCGGATGGATCTCAGATTGTGCCTGCTCATGAGCACGATCGCGGGCATCGCCGTCACTGCGGGGCTCACCGGATGAGTGCTCGTGGCGTGCGAGATGCCTCGCTACCATCCACTGAGCGAAGTCGGGATTCGGTGCGTGCCGAATCGGAAATGAGCGATTGCATGGACACCATTCGATGGCATGCTCGTAGTCAGGGACGACCACGACGACGGAACAGACGACACGTCATTTTCGTCACGGTGAAGGATGGAGATCTGGACATTGGACGACTCAGGAATCTACGCACTCGATGGACCCGGACACCCGAAGGCGACCACACCTGAATGGACCAAACATGCGATCTGGTATCAGATCATGGTCGATCGCTTTCGAAATGGAGAGAGCGACAATGATCCGGTCAGAACGATGCCATGGACTCACTCCTGGTACCGGGCCAGCCCCTGGGAAGGCAGGGACGGACAGAGTTTCTACGAGTGGTACGTCTTCGATCGGATGTGTGGAGGCGACCTCCGGGGACTCGGCGAGAAACTGGATCACCTGTCTCGATTGGGCGTGAACGCGCTCTATCTGAATCCGATCTTTCAAGCCGAGAGCTGCCACAAATACAATGCGACCAGCTACCTCCACGTGGATGACCGATACGGAATTGCCGGTGGATACGAACAGGCGGAGAAGGTGGAGGACCTTCTGGACCCCTCGACCTGGACCTGGACGGATTCGGATCGTCTGTTTCTCGACTTTCTGAAGGAAGCCAAGGCACGAGGCTTTCGAGTCATCATCGACGGTGTCTTCAACCACGTGGGCACGGCTCACCCGGCTTTTCGGGACGTTCTCGTGAATGGTCGAGAATCGCGATTCGCAGACTGGTTCGATGTCAGAAACTGGGACCCCTTCGAGTACGAAGGCTGGGCGGGATTCGGCGGACTTCCCGCATTCAGGAAAAGTGATGACGGAATCGAATGCCAGGCGGTCAAGGATCACATCTTCGCCATCACCAGACGCTGGATGGACCCTGATGGAGATGGAGATCCGTCTGACGGCATCGATGGCTGGAGACTGGACGTCCCCAACGAGATCGCGCTTCCATTCTGGGTCGAATGGTGCGCGGAAGTGAGAGCCATCAATCCGGAAGCCTACATCTCGGGAGAGATCTGGGACAGAGCGGAGGAGTGGCTGGACGGAACATCGTTCGACGCGGTGATGAACTATGAATTCGCGAAGGTTCTCTTCGATTGGATCGGTGCGAAGAACGAGAAGATCACGGCGAGTCAGGCGGATGAAAGGCTTGCCGCACTGCGCGCTGCCTATCCCACGGAAATCACCTTCAGCCTTCAAAATCTGATCGACAGTCACGACACGGACCGAGCGGTCTCGAAGATCCACAATCCGGACCGCCCCTATGACCGCGATAACCGGGAGCAGGACGATTCGAAGTACGACGGGGGGCGTCCACCGGAGAGTGCCTACAGAAGACTTCGACTTCTCGTGCTCATTCAGATGACCTACGTCGGGGCCCCGATGATCTATTACGGAGACGAGGTCGGGATGTGGGGCTCGGATGATCCCAACAACAGAAAGCCCATGGTGTGGGATGATCTCGAACCCAACGCTGATCCTGAAATCAGATCGATGCCAGATGTGCTGGAGTGGTACACCCGGATGATCGGTTTGCGACGTGACCACGAGGCCCTTCGCGTGGGAAGTTTCGAGACGGTCTTCACTGATGACGGGAGGGATGTCTGGATGTACCGCCGCATCGTTGACGACGAGGAGATTCTGGTTGCCATCAATGCCGGCGACGATGACACCAGAATCGAACTTCCCGAGGGTGCATGGGAGTCCATCTACACGGAGTCGGAAGTGGAAGGTGCTGATCTCGCCGCGATGAGTGGCAGAGTCTGGAAGAAGGTTTCGATGTCATGAGGACATGTCATCCACTTCTGAGCGACAGATCCGCAGGCATCCTGCTGCACGTCACCTCTCTGCCAGGCCCACATGGAATAGGCGATCTCGGCAGGCCCGCGATCGATTTTCTGGATTGGCTTTCCCGAACAGGGTGCCGGATCTGGCAGGTTCTGCCGATTGGACCGGTCGGAAAAGGGAATTCTCCGTACAGCAGCGGCTCGAGTTTCGCGATCGAACCGCTCCTGGTATCGCTGGAGGAACTCGTGGAGGACGGGCTTCTTCCTCGCGCGGCCCTTCGGGCGAAACCTCCCATCAAGAACTCGAAAGTCGACTACCAAGCGACGAGAAGATTCAAGGAACCGCTTTTTCATCAGGCCTTCGAGACATTTCAGAGCGAGAGTCGAGCGCGAAGAGCCGGGTTCAAGAGCTTCATGAAACGTTCGGGGCACTGGCTTGAACCATGGTGTGCCTGGAGCGAACGCAAGACAGGCGGATCGCGTGAAGAACATGCCTTTCGACAATTCATACTTGATCGACAATGGCGGACACTGAAGAAGGAAGCCGGAAAACGCGGGATACTGATCTTTGGAGATCTTCCGATCTTCGTACCCATGGAATCAGCTGATGTCGGCGAATCACCGGAGCTCTTCAGGCTCGGGGCCGATGGCTCACCCGAACTGGTCAGCGGCACGCCGCCTGACTCCTTCTCGAAAAAGGGGCAATTGTGGGGGCACCCCCAGTACAGATGGAGCGCACACCAGAAGACGGGATTCGAATGGTGGATTTCGAGAATTGAGAGACAGCTCGAGCTGTTCGATATCCTCAGAATCGATCACTTCATCGGTCTGCACCGGTCCTGGATGATTCCCGGGACGGCTCGTACGGCAGGCAGCGGTCGTTGGAGGCGAGTCCCGGGCCGTGACATGCTTCAGGCACTCAGGAAGAGACTGGGAGACATGCCGCTGGTGGCGGAGGATCTCGGTGGCATGACTCCTGCAGTCGAAACACTCAGAGATGATTTCGGACTGCCGGGCATGTCATTACTTCAGAATGCCTTCGACGAAGATGACGCACCGGGTCTCCCCCACTCACTGGAAAGAGCTTCCGTGGTGTACACCGGGACCCATGACAACGACACCACCAGAGGATGGTGGCGTGGTCTTTCCAATGCCTCGAGAAAGAGACTGATGACGTATGCGGGGTCCGATGGGACCCGTCCGCATGAGACGTTGATCAGGCTGGCCCTGGCCTCCACCGCCAATACCGCGATCATTCCCCTGCAGGACCTGCTTGGCCTCGGCAGAAAAGCTCGAATGAATGTTCCGGGAATTGCCTCAGGGAACTGGCGCTGGAGACTGGAAACGGGGATGCTACGGAATCACGAAGCGGCCAACTTGCGCCGAATGACCGAGGTCACTGGAAGGTTTTCCTGTGATCCATGAAGTCAGATACTGGACAGACACGAAGGCAATGCACACACGATGACAGACTCTGAACGGATGCTCGAGTCACTGAACGAACTTGCACACGACTGCTGGTGGAGCTGGAACGAAATCGGCCGACGCCCATTCGCCATGCTTGATCCGAGACTGTGGGAAGCCACACGCCAATCTCCCAAGAAGACCCTGAACAGGTGCGACCCCTCACGGCTGCACACGCGATTGAATTCAGTTGAATTCAAACAAGTGGTGGAAAAGGCGATCGCAGCACGTCAGAAGTATTACGACTCGCGAACCTGGTTCTCACGCATCTCGGAAGATGACATTGAGAGTTTCAAAGTCGCCTACTTTTGCAGTGAATTCGCGATTCATGAAAGCATGCAGCAGTACTCGGGAGGACTCGGCGTCCTCGCCGGAGACCACGTCAAGAGCGCTTCGGATCTGGGACTTCCCTTCGTAGGCATCAGTCTCCTGTACCAGCACGGGTACTACATTCAGGAAATCGCTCAGGACGGTCAGACCAGAGTCGTCTATCCGAATTATGAGTTCGATGACATGCCTCTGGAAGATACCGGCGTGGACATTCAATGCCCGCTCTGGGATCGTGATGTGATCGCAAGAATCTGGAAGATGAAGGTCGGACGCTCGGAGCTTCTGCTTCTCGATGCGAATCGCGATGGCAACAGTGACGAGGATCGCCTGCTCACCGAAGGTCTCTACAAGGGAGATCCGGATCCAAGGATGAGACAACAGATTCTGCTTGGTGTTGGAGGAATGCAGGCCCTCGATGCCCTGGGATACGAACCCACGGTCTACCACCTCAATGAAGGCCACGCGGCATTCGCCCCGATCTACAGAATCGGAAAACTGATCCGCGAAGGCCTGTCCAAGGAGGAGGCCATCGAACAGATCAAGGAGAGCACGGTCTTCACCACCCATACGCCGGTTCCTGCCGGACATGATCGATATGCAGCGGATCGTGCCGCCGACGCACTGGGACGGACACTCGAATCCGCGCAGATGTCCCGGGAGGAGTTCGAAGCACTTGGCCGTGAACACCCTGAAAATCACGATGAGCAGCTCTGCATGACGGTGCTGGCACTACGAATGGCCGATTTCGTGAACGGAGTCGCCCAGCTTCATGGTGAAGTCTCGAGAGAGATGTGGCAGGAAGCCTATGGTTGTGAACACGTGGATGATGTTCCCATCAACGCCATCACCAACGGAATTCACATCCGGACCTGGTTGGCACCGGCCGCAGACGCCTTCTGGCGTCGGGAGATCGGACTCAGGCCAGGCGTTGCGAGTCCCCACTCGACCCAGTGGTCACGCGCAATGGATGCCAATCCGAATGAATTCTGGGATCTTCGAACGGACCTGAGGACACAGATGATCGAGTTCCTCAGAAGGCGACTTGCACAACAAGCCATGAAGAACGGGGCAGATCCGGATTCGCTTCGCGAGATCTCGGGTTGGTTTGATCCGGATGCACTGACCATCGGTTTCGCACGCCGTTTCGCCACCTACAAGAGAGCCCCTTTGATCTTCCGGGACATCGATCGCATCGAACAGATCGTCGACAACCTCGATTTTCCCGTCCAATTGATCTTCGCCGGCAAGGCCCACCCGAGAGATCAACATGGACAGGCCTTCGCTCAGAAGATCCACCGTCTTTCGAAGCGTCCTCGCCTCAAGGGCAGGGTGGCGATTCTGGAGGAATACGACATGGAAATCGGCCGCATGCTCACCTCCGGGTGCGATATCTGGCTCAACAACCCCAGAAGACCGCACGAAGCAAGTGGTACCAGCGGCATGAAGCCACCGCTGCATGGTGGATTGAACGTGTCGATTCTCGATGGATGGTGGCCCGAAGGATTCGATGGTCGAAATGGCTGGGCGATTGGTGACGAGAGTGAGTTCGAATCAACCGAGCAACAGGACGAGCATGATTCGAACGAGCTGTACCAGCTCCTCGAGGAAAAGATCGTTCCGCTGTTCTACACCCGAAATAATCGAGATGTGCCACGAGGATGGATCAAACGGGCACTTCGATCGGTGGCGACGATTCCAGACTTCTTCAATACCAATCGAATGGTCGGCCAATACGCAGATCAGGCGTATCTTACAGCCCACCGTTCTCGTAAAAATAGAGTTTGATGATCCCAGGATCGTTTTTTATCGGTCCCACAGAGCCTCTTGACGCCACCTCGCTCCTGAACGCGAGTGGAACCTGAGAAACAGCCCGGGATATCGAAGGACCCACAGGCGTCCCGGATCACCACGCCAGGTGCCAAGACGAGATACCGCCCTCACTGGAAAGCAGTATTTCATCTGGCCGGATGTGGAATCAAATGCCACTTCGCCAGATTCTGCTCGTATCATATTCTGTTCAAAGCGCCCCTCTGATCAACTGTGGGCGCAATGCTCAAGAATTCCTCGGAGATCGGTCCGCTTTTGCGCACGGGTCTCTGAACCGATCATCAAGCCCCGTCAGTCTTTTTTGGAGACGATCATGCGATTCTCAGATCTGAAAACCATCGGAACTCTCGCGACACTGACCTTTGCCGCGACCGCAGGCCAGGCCATTGCCAACGACAACGACTCCGGTGAGAAGGTTCCCGTGGTCTACACCATCGAACTCGACGGCCAGATGGGTACCGACATCCACGAAGACCTGATGGAAAAGATCGTCGAGGACGCCAAGGAAGTTCAGCCTGATGTGATCGTGCTCAAGATGAACTCGGCGGATTACAACAAGAACTACCACCTCATGAATCCCGACCGCAAGGAATTCGGAAAGTTCAAGCTCGATGAATACGTCGAGATGATCCGAAACTTCAAGAACGAACTGTCCGGTATCAGGCAGGTCATCTGGGTCGAAGACAGCGTGGGCGTGGCATCACTCATCGCGATGTCGTGGTGTGAGATGTACATGTCACCCGGCGCCAGACTCTGGGGTCTTCAGAAGTTGCACGACGTCGCCCAGAACTGGAGCGACGAAGACGTCCGTGAAAAGATGGAAGCCGCCTGGGAAGGCATGGGCAAGGGTTTCTTCGAGATGGGATGCAAAGGTGAGTTCGCGAAGGAACTCGGCGACGCCATGATGGACCCGGAAAACCAGTTGAGCGCCAATTTCAAGGGCCGCAAGGTCATCTGGCTGTCGAACTTCGACGGCCTCTGGGGCATCGACAACAGCGACGAACAGGTCGCGAACTTCGACGCCGAGACCGCGGAAGACACCATGCTCAGCGATGGCACGGTCGAGTCGCTCGAAGACCTGATGTTTCTTCTGGGATACCGGGAATATGCCCACAACACCCAGGGCGATGAGATTGCCGCCAAATACAAGGAACAGTGGCGTCGAGCGTACAAGAAGTGCCTGAGCACCTACGAAGACATGCAGGCAGGAAGAGGCATGGGCAACTCCACCGATCCTGTCAGGCAGCTGATGGCTCGAAAGAGGATGTATGACGAATTGCTCAGACAGATGAAGCGCTACAACGCAGTGGAAAGAAGGATGGAAGATGAATACGGCCTCACGGTCGATCGCCTGAAAGGCATGATCGAGCAGATCGAGGACGAGATCCGACAGGCGAGAGACGGAGGACGCGGTGGACGCGGTGGAAGCGTCGGTGGTGGCCGAGGTGGTGGCGGCAAGATCCGCTGACATCAGATGACCGCAGGAGGCGAAGAGGCCGTTGAAGACATGGTCTTCCGATCAGCTTTCCTGAGAAAGACCCGAGCACCAGACACACGATCCGCAAAGCGACAAGAACCCGGCACGACAAGGCCGAAGAATCACGAGAGCGACTCCATGACCAAGCGAAGAAGAAACCGTGCCATCACCTTTTCACTGCTTGCCGCAGGTTGCCTGCTGGGAGGCATGACCCACACTGTTGCACTGGCGAGCTCGTCCCCGACAGCGAAAGCCTCGGCCGAGAATGTCAGAATCAAGCTTGGTACCCGAGGTGGAAACAAGACGTGGCGTGGTGCCGTGGGTGACCAGGTCACCATTGCATTCACCAAGGCTGGCAAGGATCAGACCTTCACCGGTGCGTTGACCAGTGTCAGAACGGCGGGCCGGAGTTCGATCATCGAAGTGGCCAATGCCGAGGGGAAAAAAGTATTCCTCACGAATGACATCAAGTCGATCACTTCCGTGCAAGGCGACACGCAAACCGATGATGCGAAGCTTGAAAAGGTCGACGGAACGAGTTCAGGTCAATCTGCAAACGGACGGATGCCCGCAGACGTTTCGATGGAGAACAAGGCACCATCGAACCATAAGTGGGGCTTCCCTACAGAGCCCAAGAATGGCAATACCGATCTCCCCAAGGTGTTCTTCCTTCCAATCGAAGGTGGCGTGGGTGACGGCACCCGACACAATGAGATGAAACAGATCGGAGAGATCGCCGATCAATACGGACCGGGCCAGATCATCGTTCTGAAAGTGAAAAGTCCGGGCGGTCTGGTCGCGGAAGCCGACAGAATCAGCGAAACACTGCTGGACCTGGGCACACGCCACACGATGGTGGCATGGATCCAGTCAGCGATTTCAGCGGCAGCCTACACCTCGCTTCATTGTCGCCAGATCTACTTCATGAAAACCGGCAATCTGGGCTCCGCAACCATGTTCGCGGGCCAGACCGCGATCAGCGGCGCGACACTTGACGCCTGGGTCAAGAAGTTCGGCGACATGGCGGTTGAGCACGGTCACTCCAGAGAGCTTGTGGAAGCCATGATCACGAATGGCCAGCTCTGCTCGTACGACCCGGGTGACGACGAAAACCCACCGCAGATCTATGGCACGCTCGAGGGTGAGATCATTCTCTCGAATGATGAACAGAATCTCACGATCAATGCCACTGATGCTGTGGCCTGCGGCTTTGCCGCTGGTATCGCCGACAATGAAGAAGAGCTTGCCGCTCTCCTCGGGCTCCCCCACTGGTACGAAACCACTGATGATGGACGAAAGATCCACGAGAACTGGCAGAAGACGCTGAAGGCTGCGAATCTGGAGCTCCCAAGCCTCGGCCGGAAGGCTCAAGGACAGCTTGGGATGACCAACGACCCCCTTCGAAATCTCAGCCGACGCCTTGATGCTGTGAACAAGCTCATCAGATGGTCGAAGAAGCTGGGTGATCACACGAGCATGATGGTTCAGCTTCCACCACTTGAGGCTCTTGAAGGCGCCAAGAAGAACCTCGAGGAAGAACTCCGCCGAGCCCGCTCCCAGCAGTAAGGCCCATGCGAACTCCAAATGAAAGGATCCGTCTCGGATCCAGAAGCCCTCACTTGGTGAGGGCTTTTTTCATGGCGGCCTGATCAACAGAAGACAAACGCCTCGCTCCATGAAGAGGATGAGAGCATCTCTGATGCGACCATGGTTCACTCCACCGCTCAGAGGACTCCCTTGGAGTGGAGCTGGAACACGCTGAAGCGGGCGCTGCTTGTGGCCAGGTCTGCAGAGAGGCAGAAGTCAGCGCTTCAAGATGATCGGAGTCAGAGGTCATGGAATCTGAATCGATTCCATTGAAGACACATCTTCTCTCAAGAGCGAGAAGTGCACTGGATGAGTCCACACCAGGAGCGTGCCCGAACCACAACTCAGAAAACGTCGGACCCTGGAAGCCTGGAAAAAAACAGAACGGCAACCATGGGCTGCCGCTCTGTTCTCGGGGTTGTTGTTCGTTGCGGGTCACATCCTCGGAGGATCAAAGGATGCAACGTGTCGAATCAAGATCTACGTCGCCTTCCAAAGACAGCCAATCCGCCAGCAACAGCCAGCAGGACACCCGGAGCCGGCACGAAACGAGCCTGATCCTGGGCGCTTTCTTCAGTCCAACCGACCAGATCGGCGAACTCAAGAGGGCCGTCAGAAAGCGAAGCCGTCATCTGAGTGATGTAGTCACCGACCATGTCCTGCTCGGATCCATCAAACTGACGCTGTATCGCGCCAAGGTCGAAACTGATCTGGCTGACCATGTCCTCGGCAAGGATGGCATCAAAGTTTTCGTGTGTGATCTCCCAGACCATCAGCTGAAAGGCGCTTGCGATGGCATCCCTGTCACTGGCAGAGCCATTGACACCACCGGTGTTGGGATTGGCCCATCCGGCGTAAAGGTCACGAAGAAGGCGAGCTCTTTCCTCTCCCATGTTGCCAGGCCAGCCGGCATTGGGGCGTTCTGGAACGCTTTCGATGGCGACGACTTCGTACATGTACTCAGCGCCGACAGAAACGCCCTGGTAGATCTCGACACAATGGGTGATGAATGAAGTTTCTTCATTCGCGCCGCCATTGAAGACCCACTCGTGTTCGAACGTGCGGAGGTTATAGAAAATCTCATCACCTGATGTGGCGTTCCAGTTGTTGGCACCTTTGACGGCGACTCTCTGGTAGCTGCCTGCGCCCAACTGAGCGAGCGTGACATCTTCAACATCAGCATGAATCATGGAGCTGCAGCACAACGCTGACAGCGCGATAACAACATTTCGCTTTTTCAATTCCCTAATCCCTAAATAATGCGCTGTGCTCAAAAGCGACAGCGTCCCTACCTCTTGTATTCATTTCGCACCGGGCCCTAATCCGATGCCAAAACCTTTTCCGACTTGTAGATTACATGAGGACCTGTCTCCTGCAACAACAAAGTACAAGAATTCGTAAGTTGTTTGACCTTTGGCACATAAACACCCAGAAGGAGCTCTGACGGCCTTTTTCTGGCTTGGAACGCGTCAATAAAACGATCCCTTGTTGCTTTGAGCTGGAGTGAGTCAACCGACCCGCCGAAGTCTCATTCCGTGTTGTCCGCTTGGATCCAACTGGACTTCCAGGCCTAAAAACCAATCCCTGACGATCAGACAGCCATCCCAGCGCCTTTCACGACGACCGCTTCCAAGAACAGCAAGAACGTCAGCCTCGGAAACCCCTTGAGCCCGGGCGTCACCAATCAAACCGGTTGAATAGGTAATCCGACCTCGACAGGATGTTGCCTGGTCTCCCATGGAAGGAGAAACACCGATCTGATCATTCCGATAGGCTTCTCGGGCTCGAGAAACCACGGGGTGGCCATCAAGCTGAGTGTGCTGATGCGTTTCTGTACCGAGGATCTGGGTGCTGTTATTCAATCTCATGTCATGCTCTCCTGCGAGGATCTCTTTATTCCACGAATGAGACGAGAGGATGTTCGGGTTCTGACAGGGTTCGTGGCCTTTTTTTTCAGATAGCATCCGAACTATGCGACTTGTACTCGTTGGCGCACAATCAACCGGCAAAAGCACCCTGGCAGCAGATCTTGCTGAAAGGCTTCCTTCTTCACGGGTTGAACCAGAACCCTTTCGCGTGCTCCGTTCGCAACTGAACCTCATCTCCGGGGCGGACACGATGAAACCAGAGCATGAACTTGCTCTGATCGAACACAATCAGAGGCGACTGGCCGCGGTACGAGGTCAGGAAAACGTGATCTATGACAGATGCGCACTCGACGCACTCGCCCACGCATACGTCGCACGTGACCTGGCGAACGAAGCCTTTACGACTGAATGGATCGAGCGACTGGAAAGTGAGACCCGCAAGGCACTCGCAGTGATCGATGTTGTCGTTCTGGTTCGAATCAGTGCGGATCTTCCCTTGATGGATGACGGCGTTCGATCGACCGACGAACCGTATCGCAAAAGAGTCGATGAGAAGATCACATCTCTCGCACGAAAACACCCGGGCTTCATGGAAGCAAAGGGCACACGGCAGGAAAGAGTGCAGGCGCTGATCGAAGGCCTCGTCGACACAGGATGGCTTTGAGCGAGATTTCGAATCAGATGACGTCGAGTGATCTGACCGCTTCCACCAAAGATCGTGGAATGGGCGACTGAACAAGCTTGAGATGATCACAGTCGACAAATCTGACTTTCAGATCATTCCTGCAGTGTCTTCGCCACTGCTTTTCGACCTTTGAACGTGTTCCCGTACGCGTACTGACGACACCACAAGGCACATCTATCTTGACACCCGTGGCAGATGCAGCATGTCGCCACCCGAGGCTGCTGCGAAATGCAAGGTATCGATCAACGCCCTTGAGTCTTCGAGCATGTCGCTTTTCCCGCCTGCTTCGCACAAGGTATCTGGCGCGGTCGGACAGGCTGACCACGCAGCCTCCATCGATTGCAAGAAATCCTGAAACCCGGACATCGAGATTCGACAGCGACTTCAGCTGATCTAGGGCGATCTTGACACCCAGACTGAAGCCAGCCACACAGACAGGCCGACCGGCCAGATGATCTGGAAGGTCCTGGAGGACCTCGAAAAGCGAACGACCGGAATTCCAATCCACGGCGAAGATGTCACGATCTGTCTGCAAAGCGGACATCATTGGTTGAAAGGCCCATGAATGCCCCCCGACACCTGGAAACAGAAGAATCGCCTCGGTCGCTTCAGGCCTCGGAACAAGATGAATGATTGCGTTTGATTCTTCGCTGATCGGCTTCATCAAATATGACATTTCGGAAAGAGTCATACCTTCATGAATGACTGCAACATCACATTCCAATCCGTACCTCTCACGAAGAGTCACCAGAACGGAAAGAAGCCTGAGTGAATCACCTCCGAGGGACACGAAGGAATCCTCGGCATGAGGTCTGTCGGATCGAAGGATCTCAGACCAGACGTCAGCGAGGAGAGAAAGCGTTCTGACGGAGGAACCGACCGGCCGACGAACACCGTCAGCGAGAGTGAGACGATGCGCGAGAAAAATCGAGTGAAGAGATCTTCGATCTCGTTTGCCGTTTGCCAGAGCAGGAATATGGTCGACGAACGCGAATTCGAATTTGGACGCGAGCGGCGAGAGTTTCGTGAGTTCCGAGATCACCTCTGGAAGCCGGGACTGATCACCATGAATCAGGGCCGCGGGAGCTGTCGATTTACCATCCTCAAAGGCGAAGATCGCCACGTCATCGATTCCCTGAAGACGACGGAGAGTGGATTCGATGGCCGGGGCATCAAGTCGAATTCCATGGAACTTCAGAACACCGTCGAAACGACCCAGCACGGAGTAGCGACCAACCTCGGATCGACGAGCCATGTCACCCATCGCGAACCAGTCCGAGCCATGGCCATCGATGGAAATGGTCATCTCTTTCTCGACATCGAGCGACTTCGAGACCATCGGACTGCGGACATGAATCATGCCTTCCGCCTTCGGGCTTTGCATGACGACACCATTATCTCCGATCAGGAGAACCTCGACACCGTTCACGGGCATGCCCGTTTCAACCGGCGCATCACCGGACAAATCCTCAGCACCGAGAACGGCCCCGAGAACCGTTCCCGATTCAGTCGAACCGTAGGTATTGGCGAAACGGATCTTTCCAAAAAAGGCTTTCGACCACTGCCTGATGTCCTCACGGGTGTAGGGCTCTCCGCTCAGATTGACGATCAAGTCCTGTTCCATCTTCAGAAGTGCATCCTTCCCCGAGGAGGTCACCATCGACTTGACCACGGTGGGGACCAGGGAGACGAAATCGATCTTGTTGAGGAGAATCGATTTCAATATCTCCTCAGTGCCGGAAGAGAGGTCATCCAGCTGCATGCGAAAGCCACCCACGATCTGCGCCGCAAGATTGTTGACGAAGCCCACGAACAACATGGATGCACAGAACATCATCCGGGTCTTCGAGGTGTGCTCGAAAAGCACTCCTCGCGCCTCACCCAGGAGAACCATTGCATGCTGAGTCCGGGCGAACGGACGTGGAGCCCCGCTGGTTCCACTGGTGAAGCAGTAGAAGACCGGATCGCCGGGAAGACAGTCGGGAAGAGATTCAAATGAACCAGCAGTCGACTCATCGGGACACAGCACTTCTGAAGCGAGCGGCTCGGCAAGGGAACGATCTTCTTCAAGACAGAGAACCAGTTCACTGGAAACGGACTGAAGCCTGGATTTCAGCAGGCTGGGATCAGCCGAAGGTGAGAGGGGAACCACAGGTCTCCCGGACGCGATCGCTGCCAGATAAAGCAGATATCCATCGGAATTCTGGGGGACGAGCACACCAATGGGACTGAGTCGCTCAGGATGTGCCGAGGCGATTCGTTCAGCCAGTGCGCGGAGTCGCCCGTTCGAAATCAAGCCGGGTCGTACCAGAAATGACTCTTGAGACTCTCCCAGAAGGCCACGAGCCAAATCACACAGCAATGACCTGGAAGTCATCAATCGCGAACATCATTTTCGGAGCTGGTGTTCTTTTCGACCTTGGATGAGTTGGAAGTCTCATCCTTTTTCGCATCGACGGGCAGCACTTCGAAATTGATTTCATCGGGCCCCTGCGTGGATGTGACTTCGACTTCCTGCGGTCCGATGTCAACACCACGCGAGAGAAGATATTGATTCACGAGTCTGATCGTGTTCGGCTCGGAAAGTCCGGCGATCTTCGCTTCGGCAAGTGCCTCCGAGTAGGGAACGCGATCATCGAGGACCCGGAAAGGCAACCAGACGGCGGCGGCACGGTCCGCGGTCTTGCCATGAATGAAGGTCGGGACGCTTCGACGGGCGACGAGGGTCTTTCGTGCTCTGTCGAAATAGTCGATCGAATAGTCCATGTTCGTGTTCAAGGGTTCGGCACGATAGCCCATGCCCAGACCGACTACGTAGGCCCGTTCATCGAAATCCCGATCTTCAGAGCGCAACCTGGTGTCGATCACGACGGTCACGTAGTTGTCACGAATCCAGATGAGATCTTCCTTCGTCGGCTGCTCCGCAAGCCAGACATTTCCGATGCGAGTCAGTTGTGACATGTCACCGACCTGGACGGATTTGATCTGACTGACCTTGGGCTTCATGGGAGGCGGAGGCGTGGAGCATCCGAAGACCGAGATGGCAAAGATGAGACAGACTGAGTGAATGGTGAATTTGATCATGGTGTGAGTATAGATGCGATCGAAGGGTCATAGTGACGGACGAGAACGTCGAGCCAGTCCCGGGTACTGGAACAACGGATGAAATCCTGACGGACGGTGTCAGGATCGGGGTGGTGGACCGAAAACTTGATGCCGAACTTACGCATCATCCGACTGGCCGCTTTTTCACCATGAATCACGACCGAAAGTTCGTGATGTCGCTTGAGCACCTCGGTCTGTTCCCGAAGAGTCGGGGGAGCGACCTCGGCTCCGGCCATCATCTGGCGTGCCTGTCGAAAGATCCATGGATTTCCAATGCAACCCCGAGCGACGGAAACGGCCTGCACGCCGCAGGTCTCAAGCATGAGAAAGATGTCATCAACGCACCAGATGTCACCGGATCCGAAGATGATTCGATCCGGATTTCTACGGACGAGATCTCTCAGAAAAGACCACCGGCCGGGGCCGCGGTATTTCTGTTCGACCGTGCGGCAATGCACCGTCGCCCAGGCGTACCCGATGCGGTAGGCCGCATCGAAGACACGTTCGAAGTTGCGCGCGTGATCTTCAGTGTCATCGAAGGCTCTTCGCATCTTCAACGAGCACGGAATGGAATCGGGCACCGCGTCACGAACGGCTTCAAGAACAGCCACGGCTTCATCGGGATGGGCCAGAAAATGACCGCCGCGATGCTGTTTTCGAATCTTCTTCACAGGACAGGCGAGATTGACATCGATCATGTCGTACCCCATGTCGACGAGAATCTTCGCACCCTCCGCCATCGTTTCCGGTCTCGTCCCCATGATCTGACCGGCGATGGGATGATCATCAAGGCCGAAGATCCTGTTCTCGTCCAGATCACCCATGCCGCATTCACTTGCGATGAGATCCGGATCCTCCTTGCGTCTCCCCTTGCCGCCATTGATCAAGGTGAGATCCAGAAGTGCCTCGGTGATGCAATAAGGACAGTCATGGGCCCTGGCCACCAATCTCATGGCACCATCCGAGTATCCGGCAAGCCCGGCCTGAAAAAACGGGGCATCGAAACCGGGCACCAGCTCGGCCAGACGTGGGTCCACCTGATGACTGGAAGCGATTTCCGTCACTGGGCGGCCGTTTTCGGCCGAGGGGCGATCATATTCATCTTGAATCATGCGAACAGACATAGCACTCAATCGTACAGATGTCTGGACATCTTCTACTCCCTAAATCCTCGCCCTGAGCGGGAATTTCGTCATCCGTTCGTATTTCACGGGTGACCTCCCTGCAGGTCGCTGAGGATGGGAGAAAGCATGAAGCATCAGACGGTGGGTCTGACCGGAGTGCTTTGATGTGGTGGCTCATGGAGCACCTGAACCGGTGGCCGAACTCTTCCTCGGTCACCGGTTTCCTCATTGAACCCACTTCGCAGGTATCCTGTGTTGATGGCTCGGATTC